>OKVI01000097.1_pt1 | contig 105846 bp, 72 predicted proteins | sample 1607001 | NCBI WGS metagenome assembly OKVI01 (sample SAMN03281018, study PRJEB24777) | human gut metagenome | isolation source: fecal sample PR128 from 1 month old male Malay infant, vaginal delivered...
CCCTTGCGGGCGGAGCAATTCCCCTCGCCAATGTTGAACAGACCGGCATTTTGCCTCAGACCGTTTCGTGCGTACCCAATGCTTGTCTGCTTCTGAGGCTTCTAGAGCTCGGAACTGAGGAAGCATTCCGAGGTGGGTCTTGAACCAGTCTGCAACGTAGTTCTCGAAAAACTTAGGCTGGTCAACCAGACCTGCTTTCACAAGCCTCGGCCTTTAGGCCGGGGTAGTTGACAGCATCTGCAAATGAAATGATAAGTAGAAAGTACTGATTGATTGGCAGATCAGGATCGTTAAATGATCCTGCAGATGCCAAAGTATATCTCTGCGGGCAGCAAAGGCTCAATCAAAAAATGGCCGCTTCATCGGATCTCATCCGTCGTTTCCAAAAAATAAAACCCCAGCTTTTCTGCCTGGGCTTTGCTTGCTGTTGGAATGCGGCTAAGCATAGGTTTGAGATCTGGTCTCAGCGCAAAGACGGGAGCCGCCATGGCGGTTTAACAGATGAAGCGGGCGAAAGGCAGCGGGTGAAAAGCTTTCGCCGGCAAAATAGACGTTTATTATATTGCGGAAATGTAATACAATTAGAGAACTCTCAACCCGTCAACATCAAAGCATTTCAAAAGACTACAGGGGATGCCATGCTGAAAACAAAAAGCACAACAGAGACGATGGGCAGTTCGGAGATTTCTGATCAAAATGACGGGCTCGAAGGATTCAATGAACTCGAGCCGACGCTGCCGCCGCGGAGAAAGGGCAGCCTGCGCAAAGCCGCTTTAGAGGCCGCTGCGGAGCACGGTGAACGCGACGAAGATGCGCCCAAGCGTAAGCGCGGCCGCCCCAAGGCTGACAATCCTTTCAGCGTTGTCTTTACGCTTCGCATGCGCCCGAGCATGGCTGAACTTTGCCGCCAAAAGGGCGGCAGCAGCTTCGTGCGTGAACTCGTTGAACAGCATCTGCTGCAGCCTCGCCCGGTTCGCTGCGCCAACAAATCGACGATTGAAGCTGACGGCATCGATGCTTCACTGATTCGCCCGGAAGACTTTGGGCAGATTTATCGTCCTGCGGCTTCACCCGCTCGATTCCGCATGAAGCGGATCGGCATGCGTGCGGCCTGCGGCTTCCCGTCGCCCGCTGCTGATTACGAATCCGAAGATATCGATTTGAGCGCCTGGCTGGTTCGCAAGCCCAATTCCACCTTCATCGTGGAAGCGTCAGGTGATTCGATGATTGATGCGGGCATCAGTGACGGGGATATGCTGATTTTCGACCGTGATGCTCAGCCTCGCGGCGGAGATATTGTGCTTGCGCTCTATGACGGCAATATCACGGTGAAACGCTTGAGAATCGTTGACGGCCGTCCGGAGCTTCATCCTGAAAATGCAGCGGCCCGCTACAAGGTGATCTGTCCGAAGTCGACGGAACAGTTTGAAATTGAAGGGGTGCTTCGCGGTCTTTGCCGCCGTTACTCCTAACGGAAGATTTTGCATCTGCAAACTGTTCGATACAGCGCATATAGGGTAAAATACTTAGACATGCCCGGGATAAAGCCCGGGCTTACTTATGTTTGTTTTGGAGAACAAAAATGAAGATTTCCGCACGCAATACGCTCGTCGGCAAGATCGTTGAAATTCACGAAGGCCCGGTGTCGACTGAAGTCACGATTGAAACCGCCGCCGGCGAAAAGATCGTTTCGTCGATCACCACGACATCCGCTAAGAACCTCGGCCTCAAGGTCGGCGGCAAGGCCTATGCCGTCATCAAGGCTTCGAGCGTGATGGTTGCTGTTGACTAAGATTTTCAGCAAAAGCCTGCGGCGCTGCTGAAGGCTTTGAAGCGGACAAAGTCCCGAAAGATGCGCTGTCTTTCGGGACTTTGTCTTTTTGGAGCTCTGCAAACGTCTGAACAGTCAGACTCACCGAGTCTTCATCGTTTTTTAGGAATTAGTGTTGTTCGGCGCTTTGCGGATGAGCCAGAGTGCGAGTACCAGCACAAGGATGGAAGACGAAGTGAACAGCATGTAGTTGGGCGAGATGTGTTCCACATCCACGACGATATAGCGGGCAACCGCCACGATGGCGAGTGCAATCGGCGTATGGATTGGAATCTCACGGGTGCCCAGGGCTGCGCCTTTCACCATGGAGAGGATCTCTACATAGAGAAACAGCATCAGCAGGTCGCCGAGGCTGATGGAGCGGGCGGCAATCATTTCCCAGCCGGCCTGACCGATGCCGCCGATGGCGGCGACAGCGATCGCAATCAGCGCTGCGGCCTGACCATAGGTGAGCCATTGATTAAAGGTTCGGCTCACATCGGCCAAACGTCGGGTCGCAGTCGTGCAGGGCGTAGAGGTGCGGTCGGCATGCGGGTCATCATGAACGCAGCCGGCACAGGCTGCAGGTGCGTCAGCACCAGTCTTGCTGTGAGCGGCTGCGGCATCTGCGGGCGCCGCTGCTGTCTTGGATGCTGCAGCCGGTGTCTTCTCGTTGGGGAACGTCATAGTCCTTTGAATAGAAGGTACGAGGGAACGTCATCATACGGATGAACTGAGCGGCTGCGAACTTGATTGGGTTTGCTAATTTGTATCAATAAAAGACGGCGTATAAATAGACGTCCGCTATTGCCGGAAGCCATAAGCAGACCGCTCGGCTAAACGAGACGGGCAGCCAGTGGTTTACGAGTGTTTGAGCGTCGCGCAGAGCCCTGGCGCTTCCTGATTTTCTGGGTGAGCGTCGGAGAGCGTCAGGTTAAGTTTCCACCGGTCACAGATCGTTTTAACGATGGCCAGACCCAAGCCGGTACCCGATACATTGGTGCCGAGCCGGCGGTAGAAGGGTTCCAGAACGCGGGCACGGTCTTCTTGAGGAATGCCGGGGCCCTCATCCATGACGCAGAGCACCGGCGGCTCGATCTGCGCGAGCTTGACCGTGACGGTGCCGCCTTTGGGCGAGTAGCGTACGGCGTTCTCCAAAAGATTGCGCAGAATCGTGAAGAGGTCGTCGGGCTTCATGGTGAACGATGGATCAGCATTGGCCGGCAAGTCTTCAAGCCCTTCGACTTCAATCGTGATGCCCAGGCGCTCAGCTTCCCAATAGACGGATTCGACGGCTTCGCCAATGGTCTGCGGAATGGAAGCATGGGGCGGAGCGGCATTTGCCGCTTCGGCATTGGGCGCAGCCGCGCCGGATTGCGCCCGCTTCAAAGCGAGCAGCTGGCTTACCTGTCTCACTGCACGATCAATACCGGAGCGCAGTGTCTGCACTTTTTCGCGTGCTTCTGCTGAAAGATTGGTTTTTTCCAGCGCTTCGGCCTGCAGCGACAGTGCGGTGAGAGGGGAGCGCAGTTCATGCGCTGCATCTGCAACAAAGCGGGCTTCTTGACCTCGAAGCGCGTCAACGCGTTTCAAGAGTCCGTTAAAGGCAGTAATGAGCGGCAGAATTTCATTCGGCACGCCGCATTCACTCACCGGCGCATAGGTCTGACCGCTGCGCTCTCCGATTTCTCGGGCCAGTGTTTTTACAGGGCGCATCGTACGCCAGACGATCCAGCCGATGGCAAAACCGAGGAAGAGCGATAAAAGCGTGAGCGGAATGACGAGGTTGAAGCTGTTGGCGGTCGCTGCGTTGAAGACGGCGGAGGTGCGTTCAGCTGCAATGACGTGGGCACCGTTTTTGAGCGTTCGCAGCAGAATGCGGTATTCCTGATGGCGGCGCAGCGTCATGGTGTGATAGCCGTCGGGCAGAAAATTCCGAAAGCGTGCATGCACCGCTCGGCCGTTTTTATGCAGCGTTTGGATGATGACGTCGGAGCCGGCGGGCAGTCCGGCTCTGGGGTCGTCTTCGTCAAGCAGCCATTGGCGCTCAAAGACATCGTCATCCATGAAGAATGCTTGGAAAGAGGGCGGCTGACGTGAGAAAGCAGCTTTGGTGCGGGCAAGCATGCCGACGACTTCTTCCAGACGCTCATCCTGAGCCTCCTGCGCCTGCTCGTAGGAGACGGCAAACGTGATGGCGCCGGAGGTCAGTGAAAAGAGGAGCACCACCAGGGCGCCCGAGAGACTGACGCGAAGCGTGATGGAGGGGTTGTCCGGGCGAAAGAACTTCGCGAACCACGATTTTGCGGACCGCCAGGGATTGGCGCCGCCCTCGCCGGCACCGCTGTCAGCAGCCGGCTGCGGTTTCTTTGAGGCCCTGAAGCGCTCAGAGAAACCGTCAAGCTTATCCTGAACTTGGGAAACCGCAGCGGAAAAGCGTCGCGGAATGCGTGCCATGAGGACTGCTCCTGCCTTATTCGGGTTTGGCGTCGCGGCCGGCAACCATCCAGCCCAGGCCTCGGACATTCTTTACTGCATCGGCGCCGAGCTTTTTGCGCAGGGTGTGAATGAGATACTCCACGGCATTGCTGTCGGGTTCTTCGCCAACGGCATAAATGCGGTCTTCAAGCGCGCGGCGCGAAAGAATGGCGCCCGGGCGGGCGAGGAGGGCTGAGAGGAGAGCGTATTCGCGCTTGGTGAGCGTGTAGGTTTGGCCTGCGCGTTCGACTGTCTTGGCCGCTTCACTCAGCGATAGGTCGCCATTGGAGAGCACATTGGCTGCTGCGCCATTGCGCCGGCGCATCACTGCGCGCATGCGTGCGAGCAGTTCACTCATGTGAAAGGGCTTAACGAGATAGTCATCCGCACCGGCATCGAGACCGTTCAGTCGGTCTTCGAGCGCATCGCGAGCTGTGAGGATGATGACGGGAATGTCGTTTTTTGCTGACCCCTCTCCGCGCAGCGTGCGAAGCACCGACATACCATCCAGTCCGGGAAGGCCCAGGTCGAGAAGCACAAGCTGATAGTCAGAGAGACCCAACTGAGTGAGCGCAGTGCGCCCTGAAGACACATGGTCAACGGCATGGGCTTCGTCGGCCAACGCGGATTTGACGGCGTCGGCAATCATTGGATCGTCTTCAACGAGCAGAATGCGCATGGGGAGTCCTCTAGGAAAGCTCTTCTTTAAAGCTATTGTAGGTCCGCACGGCTTAGCGGCTGATGAGGGGACGGCTGAAGAAAACGATCTCGCTGGTGAGCTGCAGTCTGACTTGAATGGCTTAGAGAAATTTGCAGGATGCAAAAAGCCCGCCATGGGAACCCAGGCGGGCTTTCAATCTCGAATCAGCCGAAGACTAAGTTATGAACAACACAGTTTCGGATGAGTTTTTTTGAGATTAGAAGTTGTGGCGCAGACCGACACCGAAGCCAACCGTAGAGGGCTTCGTATCTTCTTCACCCGCAGCAGCCCAGTCCCGATCTCCCTTGGCGTAAGAAAGAACGCTGTAGACATTGGTGCGCTTGCTCAGGTCATACTTGTAGCCAACTGAAGCCACATAGTACTTGACATCAACTCCATCGGCAGCAGCAACGCTGTCAGCTTCGGAAGCATCAAGATAGCCGACGCCAAAGTAACCGGTGCCGCCGGCGAGAGGTGCGCTCACAGAAGCCTGAAGGGCATAACCCTCGAGCTTGCCACTGTCGTTAAGGCCGACCCCCGTGGCCTTAAGGCCGCCGATAGTGCCAGCACCAACTTCATCAAAGTACTGCGCACCAGCGAAAACCTTGACCACGCTGAAGTCATAGCTGCCGCCGAAGGCGACCGTCAGGCTGTCCTTGACATCTTTGGGCGTGGATGAAGTGACAACATCAAAATACGACGCGTAGTTAAATGAATCAACGGCAAAATAGAGGTTGGCCGGTCCATTTGCATAAGTCGCGCCGAGCGCATAGTAGCGATCGGTCGAAGACTTGTTTTCAACCTGAGTGGGTGTGGAGGTAGTACCCGCCTTCGAATTACCCATCGAATACTGCGCATAAACCGTAAAGCCAGCGAACTTCGGGGTCTGATAGGCGATCATGTTGTCGGCTACAGAAGTAGGCGCAGAGAACACGTTCGTAGCGTTCGCGACATTGGCGGCACCGTAAGAGGTACCAAAGGCGCTGACGGCACCAACCTTACCCCAGGAAGACGTGCCCTGAGTGATTGCACCGATCTTGCCGAGACTCAGCTGACCAAAGGGCCCCATGACATTGAGTGAAGCTTCACGATTGAACATCGTGCCGGAAACACCCTGCGTGCCGTCGTCAGCGTTGAAACCGCTTTCGAGGATGAAGCCAACCTTGAGGCCGTTGCCCAGGTCTTCAGTGCCCTTCAGACCCCAGCGGGAACCGGCCTGAATACCACTCTTCAGTTCGAGTTTGTCAACGGCATCAACACCGGTTTTGTCCGCATCTTTATGCGTATAAAGGAAACCTTCGTCGACAACGCCGTAAAGGGTCACATCGGCAGCGAAAGCAGAGCCGGCAAAGGCGCCAAGAAGGGCGACTGCGGCAAGAGACTTCTTAAACATAATTTTCAGAGCCTTTTTTTACGTGAAGAGATCTGAGATCTCAAAAGTCATCACTATCGGTTTGCACGCACCGAGAGTCACAACGTTCCGTCGATTGATGATTTTTTGCACGGCATCAATCACTGGTTCAGCGGCCTGAAATTTGGACGGCAAGCCGCTCAGCCATTAACGGATGGGATATTTGTAGCCGCAGTCGGCATCGGACTGCTTAAGGAATAACCCCTATTTCTAATAAATTCATTTAAAAACACATATTTCATATTTTTTAAGGACGGTGTGAACGCATTTGTTGCGCATTTGACACATATATGAAATGCGCGAATAGGAAGCATGTTCATTTAATGCAAATTGAAGAATCTGCGTTTACCGACCAGTCAAAACGCGAAAGCCCCCCAGCTCGAAAGCTGAGAGGCTCTCATTAATTCATCAGCAGAGAAGTTTTTAGGACTTCATCCGCGCAAATTAGAACGTGTGACGGATACCGGCGTAGACGGTGACCGTCGAAGGATCGCGGTCGGCACCTGCCTCATGTCCTTCATTTTTCACGCTGTCACGATAGTAGGCCGCGACACCGTAGAGATTCGTGCGCTTGCTCAGGCTGTAGGTGTAGCCCACGGACGTACCGATACGCTTGAATTCGACCTTTGCCTGATCGGCTTCGGAGTTGGCTTCTTCAGCATCGGTGTAGCCGACTGCGAACATAGCCGTGCCGCCGGCCACCGGTGCGCTCACGCCAGCCTGAAGGGCATAGCCTTCGATGGGGTTCTGATTGCCGAAATAGCTGCTGAACGAATAGAACGAGTCAGATTTGCCTGCGTCAACGGGATCCGAGTTGGGCTGAGACTTATCGTTGCCGATCATATTGTCGAAGTACTGGCCGCTCAGGAAGACCTTGGCGACTTCAAAGTCATAGGAGCCGCCCAACGTAACCGAAAGACCGTCATCCAGATCGGCGTCTTTTTTGGTGAAAGTGCTGGACCAGTTGTAGCTGTCGACGACAGCAGCGAGATCGAAGCCGGCGGCCTTGTAAGTAGCGCCCAAGGCGTAGTAGCGGTTGGCGCTGGCCTTGCCTTCAGTGGCGTCAAGGTTCTCTTCCTGCTTGGTATTCGTTTCGAACGAGTACTGGGCATAAACCGTCACGCCGGCAAACGTCGGGGTCTTGTAGGTGACCGTGTTGTCTGCACGGATGCCGCCAACATAGTAGGTGGAATATTCAACCGCACCAACCCACGAAGCACCGAAGGGCGACAGGTTGCCAAGGAGACCGTAAGTACCATTGGCGGAGCCAAGCGTGCCCATGCGGCCGAAAGCGACTTCACCGAAAGCGCCGTTCACGAAGAGACGGGCTTCACGGCCGAAGAGGCGGCTGTTCTGAGCGAGCGAACCGGTATCAGCAGAGAAACCGTTTTCCAGATGGAAGCCGGCTTTTACGCCGTTGCCGAGATCTTCTGAACCTTTCAGGCCGAAACGAGCGCCGGACTGATTGCCCGAAGAGAGCTGGAAGTTATCGACGGCGTCGGTGTTAGCCTTGTCGGAATCCACATGGGTGTACTGCAAACCGTAGTCGACGACGCCGTAAAGCGTGACGTCAGCGGCGACAGCGGAACCAGCAAAAGCGCCGAGCAAAGCAGCGGCGGCGAGAGTCTTCTTAAACATTTCAGAGCCTTTAGTTTGTTTGATTTGAAGCACCGTCAGACGGGGGGCGCCGCTTCTCAAGGAACACCTTAACTGCATCTGCTTCGAGGCATTGATTCCGTCTGAATGTGGTCTGCCAGCCGAAGAAATGTAGGTGTACACATTGAATTTAAACAAGTTCCTATTGCTGTAATCCGATATTTTTATGGGCTGTATTCAAAAACACAAAAATGTCAGCTACTTAGAAAACGGATGATAACTATTATGTTGTAGTTGCATATTTGCAACAAATAAGAAATGCCCCGTAAACTGAGCGAATCAGATCACGGGGACAGGCATTTTCTAAACGCTTAAAGAACTACGCCTGAGGCAGTTCCGAATCATTCGTTGGTTCGCCTGGCAGAACCAGCCGCAAGGCTTCGCCTTCAACGACGCGTCCTGGCGCCCGCAGTATGTTTCGCTGCTCGAGGTTCTCTTGGTCAACACCGAAGCGCACCGATGAGGCTTCAGTTGTGAAATGGCCGGCGAGAATTCGCTCGATGATGCCGAAGGTGAGCATTGCGCCCGCCTGCGTCGGGAAGCTCCCCAGATCGACTTCAAGTTCAGGCTGACTGAATGCCCCAAGACCATAAGTTGCGATGTAGTCTTCGCCGAAGTCTGTGGAGACGCCTGCGCGAATCACGGAGAGGATGGGTATTTGACCGTGTTTGGCGGGCTGTGCCGCTTCAATGTAAAAACCCGGTTTTTGGAGTGATTCGAGCGCAAAAACGCCCAGCGGTTCGGCTGTCCGGCAGAGCGCGGCCAAAATCTGCGCGAAGAAGGTGGCAGCTTCGACGGCTTCGGTTGGGTTTGCCCGCAGTTCTACAGCAAAATAACCCGCATGGCAGAGGAGCAGCGTTTCGGCGCTCCGTGTAAAGGGGCTCTTACGTGCCGCAGTTGCCAGTGACGTGCTGTTGAGGCGCTCATGGATCAGCCGGATAGAGCCCTCAAGCGTGCCGATGCGCAGCGTAAAACAATCCAGGTCATCAGGCGTGCGGTCGGTGACGGCCAAGTTCCACGCTCTCCAGAGTTCTTCAGAGAAGAGTTTCTTGTCGAAAACGAGCTGTGCGGGTGCGAGCAGCAGTTCTGCGCTGAAAACGCCGGGTTTAAGTGCGGGAAGGAGCTCCTTTTCAAAGTTGCTCGCGCGCCGCACACGTTCCTCTTCGGAGAGCAGCAGCTGCAGCCCGGTAGGGGCTTCAGACTCCAGCGCCTTGCGAATTTCCTGATACTGCGGATGGTCGGAGCCGTATTTCTTGAGGAGCGCCTGAGCAAGCGGGAAATTCGCCGCCGTCATCGTCGAGCTCAATGCTCGGGCACGCTGATAGTGTTCAATGGCCGCATCATCGTCGTCCTGACGCTGAGCACTCATGCCGAGCATCCATTCCTTCACTGCCGCTTCTTCGGCATTTTGAGGCTCAATGGCTTGGGCTGCGGCAGCAGCGGCTTTGATGTCGGACTTGAGGAAGAGTCCGAGGACGCGCTGCTCGCGCGTCTCGAAAGTTTGGTGCACTTCCGGAATCCGATCAATGGCCCGTTCGACTTTCTTGGCGTCGTGGCGGAAGAGCCAGAACTTCACCCATGCGATGATCCATTGATTGTCTGACGGCGTCCAGAGGTCCGGCATCGGTTCCTTGAGGAACCGTCGGAGGAACCCAACTTTAGCGAGATCCGGTGCTTTGGCAGCGGCGCCGGGGAAAAAGGCGTCGAGCCATGCGCGGTCTTCTGCCGACAGTTCGGGCTCGACAGGGACTGCGGAAGGTTCGGCCGCTTGGGCATCAGCGTCAGCGGCCTTTACCGCGTTGATTTCATTTGCAGCGAGCGCGAGCGATGCCGGAGAGGCAATCTCGATGAGATTCTCTGCTGCATCGTCGCTTTGAGCCTGCTGCGGCGCTTCTTCGTCATTGTCGGCATCGTCCGAATCATCGTCGTCATCGTCCGCATCCGCAGCAGCTTTGCGGAAGGTTTCAATCAGCTCGTTGAGCTTAGCTTCAAAATCCTCGATCGTGAGCGGCGCTCCGGTCTCTGCATCGAGCACAGAAACTTTGGCGCCTTGTGTTTCAGCATCCCAGGCCGCATGTGCGAGTGCGCCGAGGTCCGCCGCCGCCAAGTCGTCGAAAAGACGCGTATTGGGTTTTTCTTCTTGAGCGGAAGCTGCTGCGCCGGCATCCTGATGCTCGCCGGTCTGGTCAGAGTCTTTCGGGAGCCGGGCAGCCGGAAGGTCTTCGGGCGCGGGTTCGGTCGAAATGTGAAAATCTTCCGCGCCGAATACTTCTTCACGCACCGATTCAAGGAGTTCCGCACCGGCGAGCACCGCACCTTCTTCACCGGGGAGCCCGATGACAAAGGCGCCGCGGACACACTTTGCGGCCGGATCTGCTGTCAGAGGTACGGCGGCAAAAGGCCAGCCGCTGGCATCAACGGGTTTGGGCGCTCCCAGCCAGATGAGTACGTCGGCCTTGTCGGTACCGGTGAATTCGGGCATGAGCAAGTCACGCACGGGCGGAAGCGCTGTGCGGGCAATCTGCGCGCCGTAGGGCGAAATGAGAAAGACATTGCGCTTGATGAGCTGCACCATGCGCCGGCGGCTCCAGCCGTCCCGCTTCAGGCGGTCGGAGAGCGTGAGCATCATGAGGAGCTGGGCCAGGTCAAACGTGCCGGTCAGTGCGTACCGCCGAGTCAGGAAGTCTTCGAGCTGCGGTTCAAGCTCAAGCCATGTCATCCAGTCAACAATAGCGGCGTCCTCAGGCAGTGACGGCGAGAGCTCAACAGTAATACCGCGCTTTTCAAGCGCAGCAGCCAGTTCCCGGCCTTTGTTCACCCATCCGGGAGACTGCCATTCGTCGCTCACGGCTATCACCGCTTTTTGAATTCGGCGGGGCTCTAGGACCGCTTTACGCCATTTCGCCACAGCGGGTTTAGACATCAAGGTTGGAATGAAGCCCGGATACTGCCAGCGGCCCATCCCCGAATCCGGATCGACACCCTCATGAGCGGATGCTGTCCAGGCGATGGCAAAAGCATCGCGCGCGCGGCGGGCAATGCCGCTCCAGCCGTCAAAGCGCCAGCTGGAGGCAAAACCTTCCTGCGAATTAAATAAGGATTGGGCAGGGCGAAAAGCGGATACCCCGGCGCGAATCGCCGATTCGCCGGCGTCGGAAGGCCGTCCTAAGACGAGTGCGCCGGCAGAGGCGCCTGCAGCCACAAGGTTTGCTGCAGCTGCGGCAGCACCCCCGGTGCGCCATTCCCCATTGAGCGCATTGACCGGATGCCCGCCCATAATCGAGCGGCCCGGCGCATCAGGCGAAAGGAGCCCAAGGAACTCTCCGGCATGCGCAACGGCAGAAAGGAGGGCGCCGCCTTCCAAAAGGCTTTTGACCGGGGCAGCAGAACGCAGACAGGGCTGCTCAGGCAGTTCCATGGCAGCCTTGGTCGTCAGCCCCTCAATATCAATGTTGCCGGCGACGGTGAGTGAGGCGCCGGAAACGGAGGGTTCTGCGGACGACTTTTGGGCGCAGTCGGCTGAACTGCAGAGCTGAGCAAACTGACCCGCACTCCATTCGGGGAGCTCAATCGTACGTTTCGCTGCGGCATGCAGAACGCCGCCCAAAGCGGCTGAGAGCTCATCGCACCCCGAAAGTGCTTCTTGTTCGGTGATTCCGGCCGCACGGATCGTCGGCTCAATGTCATGAAAGGGAAGCGCATTGAGGCTGCGCATCAAGCGGGCAGCTTCAGAGAGCTTAACCGCGCGGCCGCCCGCGGCAAATCGTTCCGGCGTTGCGGCAAGAAGTGCTTTGCGGGTCTCTTGGCAGACGTTGGCTCGGGTGTTTGGCTGATCGGCAGGATCATTCAGCCGCTCTTCGGCGTCTTTATTAAATGTCGTATTCGTGGTCATTCGCTGTTTTGATTGCACGTTTGAGACCGCAGGCGTCCTCGGCTTAAGCCGCCGTCTGTGTTGCGGCGATAGAGCCGTTTTTCACGCAGTCAAAGCGTTCAACGGCTCGAATGCTCTTTATATGGGGACGAATCCAATCGAGCGGGCGGCGGTCTCAGGTTTTTACCTAATCCTACACTGTGCGGTCGTCCTTTCGAGCAGGGAAGAAGTTCTCGTGCGCCATGAGACTTCTCTTTTGCGATTTAGACGGCAGCCCGTAAAGTCTGCTGACAACTCATCATAGAAAATAACTAATATTAGCTTGACAATAATAGCAAACTGCTATATATTGAAGGCTAGCAATAGATAAAACAAATCGCCATGGATTTGGCGATTGCTAACGAAAGGAATTTGACATGATGAAATCCGAAAAAATCAATGCTTACGTCGCAACTTTGGCCGTTTGGAATGTGAAGCTGCACAACATTCATTGGAATGTGGAAGGTCATCTCTTCAAGGGGATCCATGAATACACGGAATCGCTTTATGACCGTGCTGCTGAACAGTATGACGAAACAGCAGAAATTCTGAAGATGCGCGGCGAAATGCCGGTTGCCACGATCGCCGAATCGCTTAAGGCTTCTGTGATTGAAGAACTGCCCTCGCGAGTCTTCTCCTGCTGCGAAGCCGTCGCTGTCGTTCAGGCCGATATGGAAAAGGTCGCGAAGCTGGCCCGCGAAATTCGTGATGCCGCGGCTGAGGCGGATGATTTCCAGGTGCAGGGTACGTTTGAAGGCTATCTCGCCGGATTCGCCAAGGATCTGTGGTTCCTTCGCGCGATGCGCTCCGATGCGCATGCAGGGGAGGCCTGTGATGCCAAGGCCGAAGAAAAGACGGCCGGCGCCAAGCGCTGCTGCCGCAAAAAGGCTTGATAAAGACGCTTAGCTTTTGGGCGGCGATTGGCATGCAGCAAGGCATCCGTTAATAACGCCGATTCCATACCAAAACGCGGTGTCTCTCATATTGAGAGGCACCGCGTTCGACTTTATGGGCGGCAGCAGTCTCCCAGAGGAAGACTGCTCACATTCGCATTAGAACGTGTGGGTCAAACCGACGTAAGCCTGCACCAGCTTGGTGTCCTGGTCAGCCTTGCCGGCGGCACCGTCGACGGTAGTCTGGCCATAGCCGGCACCGCCGTAGACGCTCGTGCGCTTGCTGAGCGGGTAGACATAGCGGGCGGAAACGCCATAGTAGTTGAAGTCCTGATCAGCTTGCGTGGTCAAGTCTTCCTTGGCATCGACGTAATAGAGACCGGCCGTCAAAGTACCGGCCGCAATCGGGGCCTTGGCGCCGAGATGGAGGCCGTAGCCCTTCAAGCCGTCGGACAAAAGATTGCCTGCCTTGAATCCATCGTAAGCAGTGTTAGTGCTTGACAGACCTTCAAAGTACTGGGCTTCGGCGTAGACACGAACCACTTCAAAGTTGTAGTTGCCGCCGACGAAGAAGAGCGAGCCGTCCTTGTCAGCGACTTCACGGGTACCAGCGGAGTTAGCACCGTACTTCGTGAGTTCATAGCCGGCAGCAAACTGCGCAGCGCCGTAATCGCCGCTCACGCCGATTGAGGCGTAGCGCTTAGCGGCCGAGGTGCCTTCGTCGCCGCTGAAGCCAGTTGCATCGGACTTGGCCGCGCTGTCAGTCTTAAAAGAGTACTGGGCTGTCAGCTGCAGACCGGCAAAGCGCGGGGTCTGATAGGCCACGACGTTGTCGTAGCGGGACGAGGAGGCAAAGCCCCAAACATTGTTGTCGCCGCCGTCGAAGGATTCGACGTAGCCGATGAGGTCATACGTGCCGGCCGCAGAGGCAATGCCGCCGAAGCGGCCGAGGCCCAAGGAGCCGAAAGGACCGTAGAGCGTCAGACCGGCTTCACGGCGGAAGAGGCGGTTTTCCTGAAGCGTGCCGCTGTCAGCTTCAAAGCCGCTTTCGAGCTTAAAGCCGACCTTATAGCCGTTGCCGAGGTCTTCCGAACCCTTCAGGCCCCAGCGGGAGCCGAGGTTGCGGCCGGATTTGAGCTGAAGCTGATCGACGGATTTTTCGTCAGTAACTTTGGTGTTGGTGTAGATGAGGCCTTCATCGACCACACCATAAAGCTGAACATCGGCAGCAGCAGCGCTGCCCGCAAAAGCGCCGAGAACGGCGAGCGCAGCGAGAGTCTTTTTCATGATTAAAACCTTCTAGAGCTAGTTGGTCCGTGTGCAGTCGAAAGTCTTGAAATGGACTGGCCGCACGGATCAAAAAAAACAGCATTTTGTAAATGCTATTGTCAGCTCACCCTATACCTGCTCGGTATTGAATGCCGCCGAACAGCCTATAAATTAACTCAATAAAATTACAAAATTTGGTAATACCCTAGATTTTTGTCACCTTTTAAAGGAAAACAAGGAAAAAATATGGTCAACTGTGCAATAAAACAACAAATAACCAATATATTGATATCTAACTAACTATTTTGTTTATTACGTTATCAACCGGGTCTATGAAAATTCTTTGAAGGGAATATGTGTTTTCAGTTAAAACGTTTTTGTTTACTTTTGTTTGTCATAAAACGGTTTTTTCTGCTGTCCATGAAAGCAGGCTGAAATTCTCTTCATTTCTTTTTGTGTTTTCAGTCGGATGATGTTTGAGCGTGAGGCCGGTTATTCGCCCGTATAATGCGGTTTTCTCATCATTTCCCATTGATCATCCATGACCGACAAAGCGCCGTCTCAGCTCTCCGAACATTCCCAGTCTGAAGTTCACGCCAGTGCATTCAAACCTGCGGAGCATCCCGTTACGGCATTGGCGCTTTTGCGTGTGCCGGCATGGGAGCCGGAGCGTCTGGCGGCGCAGCTCGATCTGGACTGGAATATCAAAGCCGAGCCGGTCCCGACGGATTTCCGTGAACCGTGGCTCTTTCGCGTGAACGGTTCCCTTGTGGTGATTGGATTTGAGGGACACCCCGTTCCTGGGAATGCCGCAGACGAACAGGCTAAAAACTGTCCGGACTGGCCGGACGCGCAGGAAATGGCATCAACGCACCTGGCGTATCTCGCCCTTGCAGTGGTCGCCGAAGAGGCGACGCTCGTTGAGAATGCCCGTACGGCCATGAAGATTTTGGGGTCGCTCACGCGTCAGCCCAATGTGAGCGCCATCAACTCGGCCGGCCGTCTCTTTGAGCCCGAGCGCTTCCGCAGCGATGTACTCACGATGCAGCATTCTGAGACGGCTTTCCCGATCTTCAACATCGTCTTCTTTGGCCTTTGGCAGCGCGAAGAAGATGCGCCGTTAAGCGGTTATACGCTCGGACTTGACCGCTTTGCCTGTCCGGATCTTGAGATTCTTGAGAGTCCCGATGCGCCTGCCGTCATTCGCGCCCAGATGATTGCAGCTGCTATGGTGCAGATCGCTCGCGGCGCTGCGCTTAAAGACGGCGAAGTCCTGACGCTTTCAGGGACGATTTTTAAAGCCGAGCTTAAAGCTTCTTCGGCAGTGCCGGGCGCCGTCACCACGCACCTCACTGCGATTGAGAAGGCGCCCGAGAGCGAGGCACCTAAAAAGAAGAAGCGCTTCTGATTCATTCCGGATGCCGCAGAAAGCCTGCTGCCGCACGCATGCTCGGCGGCGGGCTTTTTAATACATCATTAAATTGTGCACGTGTACGATAGTGAATCGTTAGGTTTTTCATTCGATTTGTTTGAGCTTTGAACCTTCGCCATGGCCACTGACTTTGTCCTTATGAATCGCCGCACTTTCGGCATCCGGACCGCCGCACTCTGCTTTGCCGCGGGGATGATGGTTTCGCCGTTTTCTCTGGCTGCAGAAGAGCCGCTCTTGAAGATCGGCGTCCTGCCGGCGGCCGACTCCGTGCTGCTTTATGCGGCCGAGTCAGAAGGGTTCTTCGAGTCCCGGGGGCTGCGCATCCAGCTCCTGCCATTTAAATCGGCCATTGAAATCGGCGCAGCTATACGGGCCGGAGAGCTCGCAGGGCATTACGGCGACCTCATCAACGTGTTCACGCAGAATGCTGCCGGTGCGCCGCAGGCTGTAGCGGCGACGGTGACGTATGCCAATCCGGCCGAGCGCAATTTTGCGCTGGTCACTCGTCCGGGTTCGAACCTGACATCACTCGAAGACATCAAGACGCATCCGGGTACGGATACGGCCATGAGTGCCTCGACCATCATCGACTACCTACTTGACCGCATGGAAGCGACGACGGGACTGCCTCCGTCCGCCATGAAACGCGTAGAAGTTCGGCAGATTCCCATTCGTCTCCAGCTGCTCCTTGCGGGCAAAATGGAAACGGCGCTCCTGCCCGAGCCCCTCTGCAGCCTGGTGGAATCGAAGGGCGGCAGAGCACTTTGGGATGACCGTACGCTCGCTGAGCCGCTCGCGGTGGTTGCCTTCCGCAAGGCCGCTGTCACACCGCAAACGGCAGCCGCCTTCCGCGCGGCGCTCGCCGATGCGGCTAAGGCCATTGAAAGCGATCCGGAAAAGTTCCGTGCCTTGATGGTGAAAAAGAGCCTGCTGACGAAAGCGGCTGCTTCGGCCTATAAGATGCCGACTTATGCGCATTTCGGCACAGCGGACGGTCTGCCGCCGCTGCCGTCTGCTGCGGACGTCAAACGCACTGCCGACTGGATGATTGGAAAGGGCATGATCAAGGCGATTCCGAAGCTTGAAGAGGTCGTTTTCGTCCCCTAAAGCTTGGGCCGCCAGAGCGTTGAGTTCAATGCCGGCAAGAAATTGAACTCTGCCTGGCGGGAGGCCGTAATGTCGGTTTGGCGCGATGGGATGCGTCCTTTCGGACTCATTCGCGTGCGTCCCCGTATGTTTTTCAGCCGCAGAAAGTTAAGCCGCTTTGGCGAGAGCTGATTTGGTCACTTCACACCAGCCGACGGCGCCAGCGGCCCGATAAAGCTCTTCGGGCGTCAAACGCACGCCTGAAGCATCATCGCCGCAGGCCGGCCATACTTCGGCGTGACTGAGGAGCGACCGATCAAGCCAGACAGGGATGCCCTCATGCCTGCCAAACGGACAGACGCCGCCGGGTGCGTGTCCGACGAGCGCTTCGACATCGGTTCCCGGCACAAACTTGGGCTTAAAGTGAAAAGTGCGTTTGAAAGATCCGCCGTCGATCTTTCGGTCGCCGGCAGCAAGCACCAGAATGGGGCCGTCCGGTCCCAGGAGCGCCATGGTTTTGGCAATTGCGCCTTCAGCGGTTCCTAGCTCCTGAGCAGCCAAGGCAACGGTTGCACTCGATCCGGGGAATCGGCGGACACGGTCTCCCAAATGCTGAGCTTTCAAAGCGGCATAGGCGGCGTCAAATGACATGGTGTGGTTTTACCTTTGAATGAAAAAACAGTCAAATCGCTTGCTGGACAGCGGATTTGGCGAAGCGTTGCAGCGGAGGTCTGCCGGCGCAGCGCATCACCCGAAAGAAAATTCGCCGATGTAGGAGGCCCAGAGCTCTGTGAGCCCTTCAACATGCTGCCCGTCCAGATTCGGGAACTGCTGACTGAGTACGGCGAGCCAAAGGAGTTTAGGCGTCGGATTAGACATGCGCTTAAGCACCAGCTCCGCCTTGCCGGCGGGCGCGCCGTTGCCCAGAGAGGAATTGTCGCTCTCATTGATGAGCGCGAGGTTGCCAAAGCCGTGTCGGCGAAGAAGCTCTTCGCGGGCGGCGTCGGCATCCTTCCCAAGATTAGCGCGGTTGCGGGCCAGCCAATGCTCGATGTCGCTTCGGGCAACGATGCGCAGTGTCCGGGCCTTTTCTTTGAAGGCCCTCCAATTGAATGCTCGGAAGGCACCGGCGAGTTCAGTCTCCTCTGGGGACTGAGCCTGGTCTGCAAAAGCATCCATAGCGCGCTTCAGAGCAGCAAAAGAGCGGTTTCCGCCAGTGTGGCCGTCAACCCAGAGCACGTAGTCCGTCAGGAAAAGATCAAACTGTGAGAGAGTGCCGTCGTGGTAATGCCACCCGGGCGCCGCGGCCTCAACGGCAGCTTGCGCAGCCAGCAGCTGGGTTTGGGCTGTGTTTTCTGAGGGTGTTTCTGCTGTCAGTTTAAATACGCCTTCGGCTCCTCGGGCTTGACCGGCCTCTGCGGCGCGGTAGGCCCAGGCGAGCAGCCGAAGCTGAGCAATCTTGCGGATCTTCGCAAATGCGGGCTTTTTCATGGCGAGGAAAGCTTCTGGGCTGTCGGGCAGTTTGCCGTCGGTCCCGAGACTCATCTCCAGCGCAGTCGCCGAAAGCACGAGGAGCCAGTATTGCCCCGAAGCGCTGAAGCCGCCCGAGGCCATAAAGGTTTGAATCAGCTGATTGAAAGCATCAGGGGCGCCTTCAAATGCCTCATTCTCTCTCTGACGATAGCGCCCCAGGCGCCGACCGTCTGAAGGACGAGCGAGAGCGCTCCCATCAGGCGCCATACATCGGCTGTGCCGGGCGCCTCGGCCTGCACAATATGATCGAACCGTCTGTCAAAGTTCGTGGTTGCCAGCGCTTCGTAGGCGGGCAGCGGGCCGTTTCCGGCAGCGGCCGTTCTGGCTTTGTCGTACTTGAAAAGCTCATTGGCGATGACGAGCATGTTCATCATGTCAATCGGCGGAACGAATTGTTCTCGGTTCTCCTCATCAGTCGCTGGGGGCTGATCCGTTTCGCGCTTGGGCGGTTTGTCGGTCCGTCCTTTTTTGTCATCCGATTCGAGCGGCGCTTCGTCTGCGCCGGCAATAATCTCATCGATCGTCAGCGCGGCGGAGATCGGCGTGTCATCGGTTTCATCCTTGAAACCCGATGGAGAGACTTGGCCCGAACGCCACCCCTTCAGGTCGTAGCCTTTGGCAGCTTCAGTCGGGGAAACCAGACGCTCATCGGTGCTGCGCCAGAGGTGCGTAAAAAACGCTCGGCCGAAGCGGTCCTTTTCGCTGAACCGCGACAGCAAACGCGACTTCAGAATGTCGAGTGCTGAGAGCTGCTGCCCGCGCATATTGATGATTTCAAACATGGCAGGGGCTTCGTTTTCGACCTTGTCGGAGAGCGGTATTACGACGCGTCGAATGCTCACGCGATCGTGAATGCACGCTTCCAAAGCCCTGAGAAAGGTCTGCGCCGCCAAATCTTCCCGCAGCCCCTGGCGCTCGATGAATTCGGTGAGTGCACCGGCAATGCGGTTCCTTTGTTCTGTGCAGGCCGGCAGCGGACTCTCGCAGTTCGCTTCCATACCGCTCAGATATCGGTAGGCCGATATGATTCGCTTATGCTTCTCGTTTGCCGGCCGATCGAGCCGGCGGCTGATTTCCTCGAGCAGGAGGTCGATCGTCGTGAGCCGCTGCTGACCGTCCAGAATGGAGAAAACGCCGGGCGTCTCCTCATCGCAGACGATTGTGCCGAGCGAATAGGTGCTCTGAATATCGGGACTGCGGTAGAAGTCCAGCAGATCCTGCATCAGCTGCGACACCTGCACGGAAGTCCAGGCATAAGGCCGCTGATAGACCGGAATGACGTAGCGCGCCTGATCGGTTCCGAGGGAACCCATGCTGAAACTTTTCGAAGAAAAGCGCTGGGTACGGGCAGCAGGCGTTTGGGCTACGGTGTTATTCATGGTCGGAAGCCTCATCTGTCGTGTTTTGCTCAGTGTCTGCTGCAGATGCCTCGAGAGCGGCCTCCATATCATAGGCAAGCCGATAGCGCTGAATCCAAGTCGTATTTTTGATGAAGGGCGCCATCGCTTCCGGCGTTGTCGCCTGAAGCAGCGAGCGTTTGCATGCAGCGGGCGTTGCTGAACGGTGCGGCAGAAAAATGAGATTCGTGCGTGCGTTCCAATAGCGCAGGCATCGCAGCAGCGCAGCTTTGTCGAGCCGGTCAAATGCCCCCGGGATCTGCTTATCTGCGTTGCGAAGCCGATTGAGAAAGCGTGCAAAATGGCGGGCAAATGTGCGGAATTCGGCATCCGCTGCGAGCGCGGCGGCAAGGGCATGTGATGAGGCGCTGCTGTTAAAAGCCGTGCGCGGAGCAAAGCGGTCAGTCCAAGCAATGAGCGCAAGCCGGAGGATGAGTCTCTGGTCATTATTGAGCTTTAAGCCGCTCGCTGGATTGAAAGCCGTTTGCTCGAGCTCGTCGAGCGCTTCGTCTATGCGGCGGTACTGGTCGAGCATCCGGAAGAAGCCTATGCCGGTCTGAACGGGTTCAAGCAAGTCAAAGAGATGCTGGTTGGTCGATGCAGATAGTTTCCCGTCTACGATTCGATCGCGCCGATGAGTGCCGATGATGCCTTTGAGCAAGTCGGCATTCTGAGGACTATTGGCGCTTTCCGGCCAAGGATCAATGTCGCAGCGCATCAGGAGCGCCGGGATGACATGAGCTTCAACGGCGTATTTCCGTTGTGCGAGCCTGGCGGCAGCAGCCTTCGAAGCTTCGTCATCGAGCGTTTCGCGGTCGGATTCGCTCGGCGGCGATTCATTGAAAGCACTCCAGATGCGCCGAATTTCCTTTTGACGATCCGGAGCCGTTTCAAACCGCATGTGATAAGCCTTGAGGATGTCGAGGAGAGACATCGGCAGTCCGCGGTTGTTTTCGCTCTGGAAGTATTGTTCGGCTTCCTTGAGGCTCTGGAGAACGTTGACGGCAAGCCGTCCTGAGAGGAGGATATAGCGAAATCGCCGGAGATCGCGCAGGAGCGTTTCTTCGTAAAAGCTCAGTGCCCCGGCGTTCTGTGCGTCGTCGAGCGCCGCGTCAGCTTCGAGCTGCCGGTATTCTCGGTCAAGGGCGAAATAGATTTGACGGATATGCTGCAGGGTTGCGGGTTCCTGATAAAGAAACGCTCGCTTCCAGACGAGATTCCGCCCCATGATCCAGGCGATATTTGCGCCGTAACTTCGCAGGACATCAGTCTTGCTCCGCATAGCGCGTTCATAGAGAACGCGGGCCAGAATCATGAGGCTCGTGAGCCGCTGCTGGCCGTCAAGAAGCGCCATGTCGTGAGCATGCTCGGGACTGTCGCTGTCGCGGAGCGGCATGATGCAGATAGCCCCCAGATAGTATTCATCCTCTTCGCGGTATCGCTCTTCGTCAGGGGAATATCGAAGCTCGTCAATATCGTCAAGAATCTTCTGAATGTCGTTTAAGGACCAGCAGTATGGGCGCTGGAAGTCCGGGAAAACGATGTGTTTGATCCAGTTTCTCCCCGGGCGGTCAAACGAGCGTTTGATGACCCCGGCCACTGAGCTGCTTTCGATGATCTGCATGGCTGGCTTTTTTCTGAAACTGCTTGGGATTCTAGCGAACCCGCGGACATGCTGATGTTTAGGATGTACCAAGGTTTGAATGCTCAGCCGTATGCGCGAAGCGAGGTGCGATAATGCATGGTCCAAGATCTTTGAAAGATCTTGGGCGTTCTGCATCACGACGCCCTCATAGGGCGCAGAGCAGTGAGGCACCGCTGAAAAGCAGATTTTTGCTGCGCTCACCGTCAAGATCCGCCGTGCCGATGCCGAGTCGTTCGGAACGCATTCTTATAAACATCTTCCATACCGCTGAAAGTTCTTTGATATGAAAATCCTTCTTCTCCCCGACAGCTTCAAGGGCAGCCTCTCTGCCCAACGGGCGGCTGACATTCTTTGTGCCGCAGCCAATGAAGTTCTGCCCGATGCTGAGGTCGTCAAGCTTCCTGCGGCAGACGGCGGCGAAGGCACGCTCGAGGCGGTCAAGGCGGCTGTGGGCGGCGCTTATCTTCCGCTTCCGGTAACGGGCCCCTGCGGTCAGTCCGTACAGGCGCGCTACCTGTCGGTGGGCGATACGGCGGTGATTGAGCTTGCTCAGGCGGCTGGTCTGGGACAGCGGCTTCCTGGCTTCAGTCCGATGCGCACTACTACATATGGTGTGGGCCAGCTGATTTCGCATGCGCTTCAGGTCGGGCATCGACGGATTGTGCTCGGCTTAGGCGGCTCGGCCACGACCGATATGGGCTGCGGCATGGCGGCGGCGCTCGGCACCCAATTCCTCAACGCTAAGGGGCAGCCCTTCCTCCCGGTGGGTGAAACGCTTCATCTGGTGAAGGGCGTCCGGCTCAACGGGTTCTTTTTTCAGAAGAATGCTCCGCGCATTGAGGCGCTGTGCGACGTGGAAAATCCCTTGTACGGCACTAACGGCGCGGCTTATGTTTTTGGACCGCAAAAGGGTGCCGACGCCGATGAAGTGAAGCGTTTGGATGCCGGGCTTCGTGTTGTGGCCGGACTCTTTGAAAAGCAGGGCGCGAAGGTCAATTCCCTGCCGGGCGGCGGTGCTGCCGGCGGAGCGGGCGCTGGCGTAGCCTGCTTCCTCAACGGCCGCATTGCTTCTGGGATTGATGTGCTCCTTGACTTGATGAAATTTGACGATCTGGTGAAGACGGCTGATTTGATCGTCACGGGAGAAGGTTCTGTCGACGGTCAAACGGCCGGCGGAAAAGCCGTGCAGGGCATCGCTCGGCGTGCCGCCGGGAAGCCCGTCATCGTCTTTTCCGGTTCTGCCAAGCTTGATCCGGCTTCCTGGGAAAAGCTTCGCGCCAGCGGCGTTGCCGCGGTGTTTCCGATTGTGCAGGAACCCTGCACACTGGCCGAAGCGATGGCAAAGGCCTCGGAAAACCTGCGCGTCACAGCGCTCAATGTGTTTTCGCTCCTCAAGCTCCAGCAGGCTGCAGGCTTGACGCAGCAGCACGCTTAAATGACTGCGTTTGTCCCTTCTCGATGCATGAGGCCGCTTTCTGATGAGCGTTGGAAAGCGCCTTTGCTGTTGTCTATTTAAGATCCGTTCCTTTACAGAAACACAAAAACGGACAGGCTCACGGCTTTTGGAAGGTGAACCACACCGCCATCACCAAACAGAAAAAGGCGGCGAGATGGTTCCACTGCAGCTTGAGTCCAAAGAGCACCATTGAAAAGAGGGTGAATACTGTGAGCGTAATGACTTCCTGAATGACTTTGAGTTCGAGAAGTGAAAACGGCCCGCCGTTGCCGTCAAAGCCGATGCGGTTGGCGGGCACCTGGAAGGAGTATTCAAAGAGTGCGATCGACCAGGAAAAGAGCACCACCGCCCAAACGGGCCAGAAAGAGATGACCTTTGCGGCCTGAAGCTTGAGGTGCAGGTACCAGGCGAGCGTCATGAAGACGTTCGAAATGATGAGGAGCCCGATCGTCAAAAAGCCTTTGCTGAGCATGGCGGAAACACTGTTGCGGAATGAAAGAGGTGATTCAATGGGGCTGCGGCAGATCCCTGAGCCGCGCTTCGCAGATCAAGAAAAATCCCGCCGCACGTTTTGTCGTGGACGGGATTGCGAAGCATACGCCGAGCCGCAGCGAAACGGTCAGCGAAAAGCTTGAATATTCGAGCGGTTAGGCGGCAAGACCCGCATCAATGAAGGCCTTGAGTTCGCTCGGGGTCTTCACTTCAACAAGGCGGCCGTCAAGCGGCTTGCCGTTCTTAAAGATCACCATGGTCGGGATATGCTGAACGCCCAGTTCCTTCTTGAGGTTGGGGCAGGCGTCAGAGTCAGCAGAAGCAAAGACCAGACGGCCTTCATAGTCCTGAGCCATACGTTCATAGAAAGGACGCGCACGACGGCAGTCGCCGCACCACGAAGCACCCAGCGCGAGAATCACGGGCTTCTCGTTTTTCAAAACGACTTCATCGTAATTCTTTTCATCAACATTGAGAATCTCGGCCATTTTCGGCTCCCTAAAGTGAATTTGAGCAGTTAGAGCTTTGGGGGCAAGGCTTTGAGCGCCCCCGAAGCAGCTTAGCGTTTCTACTACTATACCCGTGTTCAGCCCCATCAAGCGGTGCTCTTCATGAAGATTGCAAACGAGTACATCTTCTTACAGTTGCAAGGATGCGGCATGACGCTTAGGCACCTGCGGTGAATCAACGGGATGTTTGGTGCGAAAACGCTTTCAAGATTTCATGACTACCGCCTTTGCGTCGACGTCGGAGTTTGCGGTTTGAGTCCTCCAAAGGCTAAGATTCCCAAACTTTTCGGAACGACGTCCAACCACAAGATATGGTGGTTCTTTGATGATAAAACCCTTTTATAAGGGCTATTGAGGGCGGTCAGTCAAAATGGTCTGATCCCTCGTTTGTCGTCTCAGGAACGATGCATCCAGCACTGCTGCTTCACCGCCGACGTCCTTTTTCAATGTATTTTCGGGAGCCGTCATGGCGGTACAAATGAACTTTGAGCGAGATAAGCTCTTTGACGAACTCGGCCTCATGCGTCTGCGTGAAAGCTATATGCGCAGGAGCGAAAAAAGCCCGCAGGAACGGTTTGCCTTCGTGGCGGAAACTTTCGGCAGCAACCCCGAGCATGCTCAGCGCATCTACGATTACGCGAGCCGTCATTGGCTCTCCTTCTCTACGCCGATTCTTTCATTTGGCCGTTCAAAGAAGGGACTTCCCATTTCGTGCTTCCTCACCTATATGGAGGACAGTGCTGAAGGGCTCGTCGATACGCTCTCCGAAGTCAACTGGCTCTCCATGCTTGGCGGCGGCGTGGGCATTCATGTCCGCATCCGCAGCGCCGACGAAAAAAGCGTCGGCGTGATGCCGCATCTGAAGGTTTATGACGCCGCGTGTCTTGCCTATCGTCAGGGATCTACGCGCCGCGGCTCTTATGCGGCCTTTCTCGATATTGATCATCCGGACATCATCCCCTTTATCGAGATGAGAAAGCCTACGGGCGACCAGAACATGAAGGCGCTGAATCTTCACCACGGCGTGAATCTCTCTGACGCTTTCATGGAAAAGATTGAAGCGTCAATGCGCGACAGTTCCTACGATGACACGTGGGAGCTTCGTCATCCGAGCACGCATGAGGTAGTGGCCAAAGTTTCGGCGCGTGATTTGTGGCAGCGCATCCTTGAGATGCGCATGCATACGGGTGAGCCCTATTTGGTCTTCATTGACACCGCCAACCGAGCGCTTCCGTCTTGGCTCAAGGACAAGGGACTGAGCATTCACGGCTCCAATCTCTGCACGGAAATTTTCCTGCCGACCTCTCATGACCGTACGGCGGTCTGCTGTCTTTCGTCGCTCAATCTCGAATATTTCGACGAGTGGAAGAACAATCAGCAGTTCATCACTGACGCCATGGAGCTCCTCGACAACGTCCTGCAGTACTTTATCGACCACGCTCCCGATCAAATCGCCCGCGCACGGTATTCGGCCATGCGTGAACGCTCGGTTGGACTTGGCGCGCTGGGGTTCCATGCCTACCTGCAGAAGAAGGGCGTCCCCTTTGAGAGTGCGGCGGCCAAGTCGATCAATAAGCAGGTCTTCCGTATGATTCGAACGGCCTGCGCAGAAGCCGATAAGAAGCTCTGCGCAGAGCGCGGCGCATGCCCGGATGCGGCCGATTCCGGCGTTTCTCGGCGCTTCTCGCACTGGATGTCGGTGGCGCCAAATGCATCGTCCTCGCTCATTATGGGCGGCACGTCGCCCTCTATCGAGCCGTATCGCGCCAACATTTATCGTCAGGATACGATCTCCGGCGCCTACATCATGAAGAACCGGTTCCTCAAAGCCAAGCTTGCCGAACTCGGACTCGATACGGAGGAGGTGTGGGCAGATCTCATCGCTCACGACGGCTCCATTCAGCATCGCGACGATATTCCGCAGGATGTGAAGGATGTTTTCAAGACGGCTCCTGAAATTGATCAGCGCTGGATCGTTGAGCTGGCGGCTGACCGCCAGGAGTTCATCGACCAGGGACAGAGCGTCAATCTGTTCTTCCCGCCCGACGTGTCCATTGCGTACCTTCATGCCTGCCATTTCCTGGCTTGGAAGAAGGGCTTGAAGAGCCTTTACTACAACCGCTCGGACAAGCTGAGAAAGGCTGACCGCGTCGGCGTGAAGGCTGAACGCAAACGCATTGAGGATGAAATCGATATGCGGGCCGTGGCTGACAATTCGACGTGTCTCGCCTGTGAAGGCTGAGTTTTGTCGGCCGCTGATGGAAGCATTTGAAATAACGTAAGCAGAGAAAATGATGGAAGACGAAAAGATCAATCAGCCGATGACGGAACTGGCCGGAGAAGCTGCCAAGGCTGAAAGGGCGGGCGGGCTTCTCGAGTCACGCGATTACTACAAGCCTTTCCAGTATCCCTGGGCCTATGAGGCGTTTATGCAGTCCGAACAGATGCACTGGCTCTGGACGGAAGTGCCGATGCTCGAGGACGTCAAGGACTATCAGCAAAAGCTCACGGATTCAGAGCGCGACTTCCTCACGAAAATTTTGCGGTTCTTCACGCAGGGCGACATTGACGTGTCAGGGGCCTATGTGAATTCCTATCTGCCGCGTTTTAAGCAGCCCGAAGTCCGCATGATGCTTTCGAGTTTTGCCGCTCGCGAGGCCGTGCACATTGCGGCATATTCGCATCTCATCGAGACGCTCGGGCTTCCGGAGTCGATTTATAACGAATTCCTTCAGTATGAAGCGATGGCGGCTAAGCATGACTTCTTCAATGAAGTCTGCCGTGACAAGGGCGATCTTGCAGCACAGATTGCCGCTTTCTCCGCCTTTACCGAAGGCATGCAGCTCTTCTCGAGCTTCGTCATGCTGCTCAATTTCACGCGCTGCGGCACGATGAAGGGTATGGGGCAGATCATTGCCTGGTCCATCGCAGACGAAACGCTTCACACTGAATCGATGACGAAGATTTTCCGTGAATACATTACGGAAAATCCGGAGTTATGGACGGATGAGCTTAAAGCCAAGATTTACGGCATCGCGGAAGTGATGGTCGATCTTGAAGACAAATTCATCGACTTGGCTTTTGGTGTTTCTGAAATGAAGCGCCTTACCCGTGAAGATGTTCGTGCCTATATTCGCTACATTGCAGATCGTCGGTTAATGGGCCTCGGTTTGAAGGGTATTTTTAAAAGTACGACAAATCCGCTTCCCTGGGTTGATGCAATGCTGGGCGTAACCCATACAAACTTCTTTGAAAACCGTGTCGTAGACTATGCTAAGGGTGCTTTGACGGGTAGCTGGAGTCAGGTTTGGGGGAGTGTAAAACCATAAGCATCAGATAGATGCCCATCAGTTGCCTTCGCATCTGCCCTTCCGTTAGAGGGCAGTTTGCGAGGCACCTGGACCTGCTGCTCATCAATTCATTTTAGGGTATGCATTACAATTGGACATATTATTATGGCAACTTTATAGGTGCAAACCATAAAAATTCGAAAAGAATTCAGGTCGAGAATTTTAATTCTCCAGCCGCCCAAGATTAACGTCTAACAAAAAGCCCTTATTTTGTTTTCATATGGGGCCTGTTAGGTTGAACTCTTGGCGAAGAATAAATCTCAAAAGAAGTCGACGCTTTTTTCTTATACAGATAATTGAGTACAACTCTGGGCGTGCAGCTAGTCCCAGAAAGCCTGTGTAGGTAAGGGCAAACCCAACAGGTCAAAGAACTCTCGGTTTTTCTTCGGAATCGCTTTTGTTTTCTAAGCAATGCGATCTTTGGGTTTATTAGCTTTCAGATAACGAAGCTCCATAATGGCCTTCATTAAAGAATTGTTGGACGAGGCGGTGAGCAACTGTTTTGATGCGTCGACATACCATACGCATCATCAGGCTCTGTGACCGGGCTTGACTATTAGTGATTTTTGTATGATTCGAAAGATCCATCTCGGAATGAAAGACTCTGGGAATCATCTGTCCAACGGTTCGGCATTAGCGCATAAGAAATTGAACTCAGAAGGCCGCAGATGAATTGGTGAATGCAATGCTCGAGCAACGGAAATAGATCTGCAGGAACGTTTGCTCAGAAGACATTTACTTGCAAGCAAAAAATCTCAAATACTCTTTACACATCAATTAGATAATTGATGAGTTCCAGCAAGCATTCAATGTTGAAGCCTAGGAAAAAGAAAAAACGATAGTAAACAATGAATCGCTTTTCTGTATAATTTTGGAACCACGAAACAGGATAAATCTGTCGAGTCAGTCTCTGCCTCTTTGGTTTGGAGCTCTTGAGCTTAACCACCAGCTCTCAGCAAAGAACAACGGCTCCGGCCGTTGAGGTCCTCGCAAGAGGTTATTACGACAAAGCCCGGTGGTTGCGACACCGGGCTTGCCAACATGAGGAGATATGTGATGTTAGGAGCATCTCTGTCCTCGTGGGAGATTATGCCACACACGATACTCGTGTGCACCGGTGACATTCATGTTGACGGTGTTCTGGCGGCGGTCCTTGTGATCGCTTGGTATCTAACCACGACGCGGCGTTAAGCAAGCCGCAGAACGGCTCCTCCCGGACAGCGGAATCCCCAAAGGAAAGGAGGAGCCCAGCGGTGACAATTCACCGGCAGAGTAGCCGCCGAACAATCGTCAGCAGCCTTGGATTCACGGTGCAGCGGAGCGTGAGGAGGAAGCGTGTCACATTCAGAAGGTCACGCACTGATTATCGGCACGATGGGTTCGGGCAAAACCCGATGCTTTGATCATCTAATCTGTCGGACGTTTCTGCGAAACGGTCTTCATCATTAGTTGGAAGAGTGACCAGGATCTGCCCGGCGTCAGCATGACGCACTAATAGTTAGAGCATCAACATGCTGACCATGCTGACACGAAAACTGTATTAGTTTATCGGACTGATTGTGCCGATGTCGCTGAAAAGGGATGAGAAAAATTAAGCGCTATTTCCTGAGAATTTTGGGTTTTTGATGAGGAGCTATATTCGGGTGTGACGCAAGAGGGGCCGTCCCGAAGGGACGACCCCAGTGCCTTAAGGCTTCTTGCGGATCTTAATCCACAGCACGATCCCGATCCCGTACGTCATCTATCATCTTTGCCTGTCTCGTAATAATTTCGTTTTTGTTTGGTGGTTTTGCTTTTAGGATTGTCACTCGCCGCATGACTTTGGAGAAACTGCTTTGATTGACGGACAAACTGCTTATTGCTGGATTGCTGGGTCGTTGTCGTTATTTGGAATTATTCTCATGATCCTCTATGTATACGTATGTCGCAAAGAGAACCGGGAGGCTCAAAAGCACAAGGATCAATCAGCGAAATAAATCTGAAGGAACGTTCAGCTGAGTGCTCTGGATTAAGCGGCCTGAATAGGTCGAATGCACCATCTCATTCAAAAAAATTACGCAAACGACAGTTAAACGGATTTTCACGTTCGAAGTCTTTCTGCCTAAGAATCCAGGTGAGCAGGATGGACCGGATCGAGAGCGACGAGTCGTCTTACGCTGTACCTGCTGTCCCTACGGCTGCTGTCAAGACCGTTTCCTTCGACAAAGCTAGGCTGCAGTCGCTTGCCGACAATGCTATGTCTTTGGTTCACTGCGCCAGCAGTTTGTTCCCTTACCAATGAGTTTGATGAAGTATCACGGCACGTCGTGATTGAAATTATCAAAAGGATAAGAAAGAAAATAATCGGGCGAAGCTCGAAGAAGAGTGCAGGATAGCGCATTGTGCAGCGAATGAACGGAACTGTTTGAGTTCGATCGGAGCTCTGCATTTAGGCTGAAAGTGCCAAAGCAAGTCAATCATCAGATGACACATAGCGGTGCTTCATATGAAGCATGTTTTTATTCTTCTGTGCTCACCGGAGTGGTTTCAGTGGCGGCAAGGGATTGCGGCAACTGAAGCCGCGGTTGACTGCGTTAATAGTGCATCGCCATTAACTGTTCCTATGAACGTCTGCGAGAGACTTTGCCACTGATCATTTAGTCAAACTGCTCGTGTGTTTTTACTCGCTGCAATAAATTTGTTTACCGCACATACCATTTTCCGTATCTTTGAGGACTCAACATGGGACTTAACTCTACGGCCTTCGGGTATATGGCATTGCTTTTTATCGTTATCGCTTCGGTCGCAATAGGCCTGAAGCTGGTATATGAGATGAAACACGAAACGTCTGACAGGTTAGGTTAACTTCTCATCTCGCAGAAGTCTGGCTGCAGCGACTTTTTTTCTTGCCCCTGCCGTCCATCAGAGGGCTGACGCCGTTGCTGCTCGCACGTCCATCCTCACGCATCGCGCTCAGGGCGTCAACGTGTGGGCCAACTTCGAAACTAAAGATATTGGAGCTGATCCGAAAGGACAATCCGATGGTCAGTGACGATTAGACCTCCAACAAGCTGAAGTTGGTACCTAAAGAAGCCCGCGTTTTCTCCGAAATCTTCGTGAATGCCTGTCAGGTTCTGTGCATCGTGGCCTGACTGTGTCAGATATCCCAAGGCTCTTATCTAGGACAACGGTCAAGAATGACATGGCCATCAACGATCTCAGGATACTGACATAACCATTTAGAACGGCTCAGTACTGTGTTATGGGATTGAGATATGGTAAACAGAAGTGTTGAAACAGCAACAAAGTGATCGGAATATGAAGGGTTAAAGATCACATGTATTTTGTTTTCATCAGTTTAATCAAATAAAGACGCATAGTATTTCTATGCTAATACAAATGTTTATTTATTGCTGAAATTTGACGGAGCACGTAGAGTTGCAAGAGGTTCGCTACTAAAGGAAAACACTGCGCAAACAGAAACCGTGCAGGCGTTCTGACGAACTCTTTGCGGCTTGAAGACTGCGCCCTGCCGGGCGGTCTCTAAGTTCTTGCTTTGAATGAGATTTGGAGCTGATTCGAATGAAGAAAACATACATTGCCATTTTGGTGGCTTCATTGATGACTGTCGGGGGGGGGGGAACGCCGCCGATGTAAGTACTACTACAAATAGTATTACTAAAGATACGACTTACTCAAAGACAGACAGATTTTGGTATACGGTAGGTTCAAACCAGATTTTAGAATTTGTTGGTGATGAAGCAAAGAGTTACGACCTAACGTTTGAGAATAAAGCAAATACGACAGATGTTTTTTTGAAAGCTGAGGGGGCCAATGCTTTAATCTCATTCAAGAATTTGAACTCTTTAGTTTTTAGTACGCCAGTTGAGTTCACCAATGTTAAGGACTCGAATAACAGTAATCACAGGAATCCTATCATTACAAGTAATGGAGGGTCTTTAGTTTTCGACAGCATCAATACGGTCCAGTTCGGTACTGAAGATGCGCCTTTGCAGGTTGACCAGATCATCCATCAGAATTGGAATGGTGGAGATGTTACATTTAAAAATATAGGAACGCTTAATGCCTATGCACAAAAAACAGCGTTCTTAATTCAGTCTCAACCTAATAATTTTGCGGCTTTAAATATTAATAATGTTGACGTTGTTAATATAAATGGTGGGGCAGAGCGTAATGGTATTCAGATTTCTGCATCTGCCGAAACCAATCTTTCAGAAACCTATGAAGTCCTGCGCGTCAGTGGCGTTAAGAATTTTAATGTTCATGGGGGCGCTAATGCTATTGCTTTATCCGATGTTTCTGGTGGAACTTACAAGGGGTATGCCAATTTTACGGCTTCAATCAAAGCTGAAAATATTAAACTAACAGCTAATTCGGGTTCTGGATTGTATGCTTATTATACTCAACCAACACAAGGCAAATTGAGTGTAGATCTATCGGCTACAAATTCAGTAGAAATATCTGGTGCCAATCCTCTGGCAGTAACGAATAGCCAAGAAAAGCAATCACCAAGCAATGTGACTGTTAGCATTGATGCTCCTACGGTAGCAATTTCATCTTCTACGTCTGGTGGAGCAGCGATTAAGAATACATCATCTACGTTGTCCATTACTTCGGACAACTTAATATTGGAAGGAACTAATGCTGTTTTGCTAAATGGAACAAACGGTGCCAATGTGACTCTGGGCGGCAGTTCTAAAGATTCCTCAGTTGTTCAGGCTAACGGTTTAATAACTGCTGGTGTTGGTACATCTTTGAATTTTGACAAAACAAAAGTTCAAATGGGTGATGGGGATAATGTCATTTCTCAGGGTTCTGTAAAGCTTAGCGAGGCTGTTGTTGAATTAAATGGAGGTCGCTTGAGTGTCAACGAACTGAACGGAAATAATGGCAGTATCGTTATCAACAAATTGACAACACAAGAAGGCTATAAGACTGTTACTGTGACTGATAATAAAGTTGCAGATTTACAAATCGCAATCAGTTCAAATTTAAACGATACTTTTATATCGGCACAAGATGCTGCAAAAGCCGTATCTGAGAGCATTTCTATAACTGATCGATCGGGCAGTTCGCATGAAATCCTTGGTCAATCTGGTGCTCTTTCCGATGCCTGGACTGCTGACAGCGATGGCAATATCACCTCCCGCACGACAAACCAATCGTTGGATGCTCTTGGCAACTACAACGCCATGACGCTTGTCCAGTGGCGCAACGAAGTGAACCACATCAGCCAACGCCTTGGCGACGTTCGTGATTCCTCGACGACGATTGGTGCATGGGCCCGCGTCTACGGCTACGACAGCTCCTACGACGACAATGTGTCGATTGACTTCAAAGCCAATTCGATTCAGGCGGGCGGTGACTACCGCATCAACAACACCTGGCTGGTGGGCGGCGCTTTCAGCTATACGGACGGTGAAGGCAAATTCTCGAACGGTTCTGCTGATTCCGACGGTTATTCGCTCGCAGCGTACCTCTCGGGGTTCTTTGACTGCGGCGGGTATGTTGACTTTGTGGGGCGTATTGGCCGTCTCTCAACGGACATCACTGCCTACAGCGATGCGAGCGAATTTAAAGGGTCCTACAACAACACGACGTTCGGACTTTCTGCTGAAGTGGGCTACCACTGGAAGCTTAACGACACGTTCTATGTTGAACCGCAGGCTGAACTCGCTTACGGTTTCGTAAAGGGTGATGATTTCACCGGTGCCAATGACGTGAGAGTTGAGCAGGATGACTTCCAGACGCTGGTTGGCCGTCTCGGCGCTCGTATCGGTGCGTCCTTCGCTGACGGTGCCGGTACGGTCTACGCTCATGCATCCGTCAATCATGATTTCCTGGGTGATGCAGACTACACGGCGTCGCTTGGCAGCGTCTCCCGTGATCTCAGCGTTGACATCGGCGGAACTTGGGTTTCCTACGGTATCGGTGCTCAGTTCAACACGTCGAAGAACCTCAATTTCTACGGCACGCTTGAACGCGCGAACGGTTCGGAATATCAGGAAGACTACCGTTATTCGGTCGGCATGAGCTATCGCTTCTAAGCCGCTCGAGTTTCAAAAAACAATCTCTGCCATGCCGCATTGGAAAGATGCGGCATCGCTTTCGCCCTCGGATCTTCGGGTTCGGGGGTTTTCTTTAGATCGAATGCGTGAAGTTGTGGGTAGTCAGGTTATCTTCCAAGCAGTTCTGCGGGATCGTGATAGTGAAGTACGTAATAGATAGGCTTTCATGTTATAGTATTGCATACTATATCTCTTCATCATATGGTGATGGTTGATGGCAATTTTGGCTTTAAAAGGAGTTGCGAGGGCAATGCGTAAACTTCATTGCTCGGATGAAATGATGGCAGCAGCCTGTGCCGAAATTGCAGCAGGGTTGACAGATGCTGATTTAGGTTCAAATTTATATAAAAAACGTATCCCTATTGAAGAACGAGGTAAATCGGGCGGTTTGCGAACAATTATTGCTAGTTGTTTCAATGGGCGATAGTTTATTCTTGCAATTTGGGGTAAAGGGTGATCTTGCCAATATTCCTAGTGATCAATTGCGATGTTTGAAACAGCAAACTGCACTTCTTTTAGAGCTAGAAGATGCGGCAATCGAAAAATTGATTGCAAAGGGTTCTTTAGTCCAGATTTTAGATGAATCTTCGTCAAATCAAGGAAATTAAGATGACTGTCAAAATATCAGATGCGTTGAGCGAAAGTATTAATGATCTTAATGAAATTCTCTATTCACAGAAATTTATTGATAAAAAAGAATATGAACGTGTTAGTGCGCGATTTCCATTGGCCGCAGTGTCAACAGAAATGGATGGGCCTAAGTTTGCTCAAATTCGCCGAAAATTAAATTTATCTCAGGCGACGCTAGGGCAGCTCCTGGGTACATCAGTTTCCACTATTTCAAAATGGGAATGCGGGAAAAATCCAATAATTCCATCGGTTATCGTTTTAATGAATGTATTAGACAAGCATGGTCTAGCTGTTTTGATGTGAATTTAACTTTAGAGAACTTGGAAGCTAATCGACTGAAAAATACCTTTCGTTATCCTGCTAAGGGCTTGGGACATCCTGAAGAGCCTTAATAGCGATTTGCAAGGTGTTTGGAATCCTCGAATTACGCAAGAGCATTGCCTAGACTATTCATCCGCAGAATCGAGGACCGCCATTCATTCAATGTGTTACTCACTCGAGAAGCCTATAACAGCAATCTCCCCGCCGGCGTTGGTTTCCTCTCCTGCAGGACGGGTGACCGTCTATGAAGAGAAATAATCTGGTTTATTTTCAAGCCGCTTGACAGGCCGAAGCGCACGGTCTACTGCTCTGAGCCAGAAAGCCTGACTGGCGAGGTCAGCGTGCAAATGTTTCGCCGCAAAGTCGTTGGCGGGAAGCGTGGCGCTGTCAATCCATACTGATTTGAGGTTGGCTCCGGAGGCGCTGGTTCCGTGCTGCTCAAACTGATCAGCCAGCACTTGTGAGAGCAGAAAACCAAAAGTGTATTGCCAATCGTAGAAGACGGGCTGCGTGCGGTAGAAGTGCGTTTTATAGGCCCAGACATAGCGGTCTTCGCCCACTGAAGCGTCCCCAAAATAGTGACGCCATGACTCGACGGACAGTTTGTTTACCGTTTCGAGCGACAGCAGACCTTTCTGACGTTCAAGGAGAATGTGCTTCAAAAGACGGTGGCGCGCAGGGATCGTGAGCAGGCAGTTGGTGATACGTTTGAGCATCTGCCAGCGGTGAAGTTTTTCTTCCGGCGTATTCTCCGCAGCACGCAGCAGTGACCGGGAAAGAATGGTTTCGCTAAAGTTTCCGGCGAGTTCCGTCATTGCAAGCATCGGCACTCGCGCAGGAGCGGGGGCCTGGTGAAGCACCTGCATATGCCAGGCCGCGCCAAGGAGGTGTGACAATGCCGCTTCACCCGAGAGCGTGGGAAGATAGTTTGCAAGAATCCTGACGGCGTCGAGAGCCGGCAGATCATCACACCAAGTGCCGCCGGTTTTCATCGACTGACCATGTGCGTCAATCCAGCCCGAATACGAAGCAGTGTCGAGGAATTTGGTGAATTCTGGGTCGAGCTGGGCAAAAGCGAGTTTCAGATCCTCAATGGCACCCCAAAAAAATCGGCCTTTTGTATATAGCGCGTCTGGCGACGGCGAGAGGAGATTCCAAACTCTCATTGGTCCATCGCCGAAAGCGCGCTGCCGAAGCGAAACAGCCAGCCGAATGCGCGGCAGCCGGGCCTCCAAGGCATTAAAGAGTGCTCGGTAGACGCGCAGATCCATGCGTTCAGAACGCATGACATAGGGAAAGAGCTCTTCTCCGGCGAGCTTTAAGAGCGCAAGGTGAAATCCTGTGTGAGCGTTGAGAACATCCAGAAAGCTCGGAGAGTGCGATGCGAACCAAGCATTCATCGCCTCAAAAGTCGTGCGCCGCAATACAGGATCATCTGCATTTTTGAGAACAGCAATGCTTGCGCCGAAGCCCTGAATACGCGAATGGCCGTCAGAGTCCTTGACATTGAGCGCCATAGTGCTCGTGAGGTGGGTGTGCAATGCGCGGACCGGTTCGAGCACCGATGCGGAAACATCATTTGCAAAAGAGACTTTGTCGGGCGGCAGGTCGTCGAGAATGGTGCCGCGCAGGCGTCTTGCCTCTTTCCAAAGACGCAGTTCGGGGTGAGCGCTAAAAATGGGGTCATTGGACGCACGCCCAGCCAGATCGTGAAAAATGGGCTCAACGAGTTTGTTGAGCTCTGCGGCTTTGTGTCCGATATCACCCCTGGCTTTGACCGCTGCCGTATCCGCTGCAGAAAGACCAAGATGTGCGCGGCAGATCGTCCGCAGCGTCTTCACGAGATCTTGGCCTCGCGCAAAAAGCTGGAGAACTTCCGGATAGGTTCCAGGTCTCTCGGCCGCGGCTGCCGTAGCTCCAGCCAAAGCGCCGAGCGTCACGTCAAGACTGAAGGAGAGTTCCTGAAACTTGGCGCTGCGGACATTGGCCGCACCGTCGTCAGCCCAGGAGGGCAGGGCGTTGGTCTGTTTCATAGAAAAAGCGGTGGTAGTAGAACCACCTATCGGACAAGGGTTAACGTCAGTGTGACAGAAATTGGCTGGTGCTGGAAGGGGGCGGATCACCGCATTTTGCTCTGGCTCTAAGCAATGGGAGGTACGGGAGTACCCCCGGAAGCAGTCTGACCATCCCGACAAACCCTAGGCAGGGTGCAGGCGGCTGAGCAGAATGGAATGCATTGAAAGAGTGCAGCGGGCGTAAATACCCGGAAAAACACGACCCGGATCCTGGCTGCAGTCTGATCTCAGGAGACTTTCATGGCCGGAATTATCTTCGGTTGCATCATACTCGTCCTCGTCGGATGGGCGATCGTAAAAGGGAAGTACGCGCCCTTTATTCTCATTGCAAGCGGCGTTGCCATGCTTGCTTTCTCTGTTTTCTTTGATACGGGCACATTCATGCCCAAAAAAGCGCTTCCGACTGGAAACGACTACCTGAACATTATCGAGTTCATCCGCTACATGTTCTCGACTCGTCTCGCCGGCCTGGGTCTCCTCATTATGACGATGGTGGGTTTTGCCTCCTATATGACCCATATCGGTGCGAATGATGCTTTTGTGAATATCGCGATCAAGCCGCTTTCAATCATCAAGAGCCCTTATGCGCTGGTGTTCCTGGCCTTCCTTCTCGGCAAGGCGGTCTCCATGGTGATTACCTCCGCAGTGGGGCTCGGCGTGCTCTGCCTTGCATTGATGGGCCCGGCGCTTGCAGCCCTCGGCATGAACAAGAAGGCAATCGGTGCGGTTTTTGTCACCTCCGGCGCAGCTTCACTCGTTCTCATCGGCGGCTCAACTGCGGCTGCGGCGAAGGCCTGCTCGCTCTCGATTCTTGATTACGTTTTTGTATTCAAAATTCCCGCAGCGCTTCCCACCGTTCTGGTTATGGGTCTTGCCCATGTTTTCTGGCAGAAGTATCTCGACCGCCGCGAGGGCTGGAATCCCCAAGAACATATGGGCGAGCAGCTTGTCTTTGAAGGCGAGGATGTGAAGAAGCCGAGCACTGCGGCGCCGAAGTTCTACGCCATTCTGCCTTTCCTGCCGATGATCTTTGTGGTGGTTTTCTCCCGCTACTGCATCGACTCCATCAAACTCGACATCACAACCCTCATGTTCTTCTGCGTTGCGATTGCGATGATTTGTGAAGCTGTGCGCTGGCGCGGCAGCATCGAGAAATTGGGGGCCGGACTGAAGGCGTTTCTCATGTCCATGGGCAAGGCCATGTCCGGTGTGGTGGCTCTCGTTATTGCAGCCGGTATTTTTGCCGAAGGCTTCAAGGCGCTCGGCATGGTGGATGCGATCGTTAACCTCTCGAGCGCGGTCGGTGCCGGTGCGGTCGGCATGTCCATCCTTTTCGTAGTGATCACGACGCTCGTCACCATCATTACGGGGTCGAACGGCGCGTCCTTTTACCCGCTGATCGAAATGGTGCCGAAGATTGCCAAGGACATGGGCGTCAACCCGGTGATGCTCGTTTTGCCGATGCATCAGGCTTCAACCATTGCCAGACCGCTTTCGCCAGTTGCCGGCGTTGTGGTCGCCATTGCTGCAATGCTCAAAATGTCGCCGCTTGAACTCGTCAAGCGTGCAAGCGTGCCTTCGATCGCAGGCTTGATTGCTCACCACATCTTCGCTTTCTGGCTCTCTCTTTAATTAATGACTTCGACGAATAGGAAATAACAAAAATGACGAAGGATCTGCAGAGCATTCTTCAGGCTCCTGAATGGTCGATGGATGACGCCTACGGCTCGGTCGGTTCAGAGAAGTGGAATCAAAGCATTGAACGCGCGGCGGCACTTCTTAATGCGCTCCATTCCATGGAGCGGCCCGTTGCCCGTGACGCGCTGGCTGATCATTTCAAAGAGTTCGATGAAGCCAATACATTAATTTCGTCGCTCGCCGCTTTTGCGAAGTGTCAGGGGGCAAAGGACGCGGGTGATGAAGAAGCTTCTGCAGCAGCAGGTGCTGTGGGTACGCTCCAAGTCAAACTTGAAGCCGCGGCACTGCCGCTCTTTGAGGCGGCCGAAGCCCTGCCGGCAGACGATGCGCTTTGGCAGTCATCGCCGCTCGCTGATTGGCGCTTTGTGATTTGCGAGCGAAAAAATGAGTGGCACCGAAAGCTCTCGCCGAGCGATCGTGAGTGGCTCTCTGACTTCGAAGAAAAGTGTTTTCTGCCGCTTGGAGCTGTTTTTAAGACGCTCCAAAAAGGGGTTGACTTCGAGGCTGAGAACAGTCAAGGCGAATCTGAACGTATCCGTGCAGCCAAGCTCGTCTCCGTTATTAAGGGGGCGCCCGACCGGACATTGCGCCGAAACGTAAATATTGGTCTTGCGAAGTCCTATGGCGAACGGGCGGAACTTTACGCAGCGCTTCTCAATGAACTTCATGGCTTCAGGCTCGCCGCTTTCGGGCGGGCAGGCGTTGATGCCGTGGATGTATCTCTCGCGCAGAACCGCATGAGCCGAGGAGCGCTTTTTGCCATGCGGGAAGCGATTGTGCGCCATCTCGACGAGATTCGAGAGGCGGTACGGCTCAGAGCGCCTTATTTTGAAAAGGGCGCGCGCAGGCTCGCGGTGTACGACCTGATGGCGCCGGCCCCCCAGCAGGGCAAAAACGCGGTCCCAGCGCTGATTCCTTATGCCGAAGGCATTGACATTGTGAAGAAGGCTTTGGGCGCCGTAGATCCGGAAATGTCGGATTTCATCGAATTGATGCTTCGCAACCGCTGGGTCGATGCGGCGCCGTCGGACAAGAAAATCGGCGGAGCCTTTTATTCGCGCTTCAATGAGTTTCGGATCCCGCGCGTCTTCTCAAGCTATATGGGCACGATTACAACCGTGCTGCAGCAGGGACACGAACTCGGGCATGCCTTCCATTACTGGATCATGCGCGATCTTCCCGTGGTACAGACGGAATTCCCCATGACGCTTACCGAAACGGCAAGCACCTTTAACGAGGCTTTGGTTCGGCGCTACCTTCTTGAGCATGCCGCGAGCGACGCCGAGCGTTTCTCCATGCTCTGGCAGGAGCTGCGCAGCGCCGCGAATTTCCTCCTCAACACGATGGTGCGTTTTGACTTTGAATGCGCCTTTATTGAACAGCGAAAGGCGGGAGTGGTCCCCGCCAAGCGCTGTGTCGAACTGATGCGGGAAGCTTGGGGAAACTGGTACGGCGATTCGACCGATGGGGCCGATGATTATTTGTGGGCCTATAAGCTCCACTTCTATAAGACTGACCAGCTTCTCTACAACTATCCGTACACCGTGGGCTATCTGCTTTCCTCGGGGCTCCTTGCCGAACTCGATAAGCGCGGTCCTGATTTCATGCCTTTTTACCGCGCCATGCTGCGCGATACCGGACGCGACACGGTCGACGGCATCGTGCGCCGTCACTGCGGTGCGGATGCTGCGAATCCCGCTTTTTGGGAAACCGCCATGCAGGCGCCGCTCGCCGCCGTGAAAGCGTTTGCGGCGCTCAGCAGCAGCAAATGACCGATATGAAGCACTCTCAATTCCAAAACTTCAACCGTTTCCAAAGGAGGAAAACCATGAAGCATACTGCACTCCACCTTGCAGTCTTTGGTGTTCTGGCCGGCGCAGCGCTTGCTGCGCAAGCAGCCGATGTTCAGATCTACGGCCGCGTCGATGCAGGCTTTCTTTACGAACATAAGAAGGGTGAAGACACCTTTACTCAGAAGGCTGGCGGCCGTGCACACAACCGAATCGGCTTCAACGTCGTTGAAGATCTCGGCAACGGCGTGAAGGTCAAAGCCTATTTAGAGAACGGCTTTTATATCGACGACGGCCAATTTGATGACAGCAAAGTGCTCTTCAATCGCCGCTCGATTCTCGCTCTGCAAGGTTCACTGGGTGAAATCGGCTTCGGCCGCATGGCACGGTTCAGTCCACCGTGGCGCCTTATACCATGGGCCTTATCAAATATGATCCGTTCGGGACGTCATACGGCAATGCTTCAATTGGATCAACTTTCTCCAATACGAGCCGGACGAACAACACCGTAACTTGGGTCTCACCTACGCTGAATGGGTTCCGTGTGGGGGCTTCGTATTCTTTAGGCGATAAGTCTGACGACCTTTATGAAAACCTTGCCGACCGCAGACATACGGGTGCGCTTGCTGTGGACTACACCGGCAAGGATGTGTACTTGAGCCTGAACTACGGCAATGTGGATTACGGCAACCAAGAAGGGAAGTACAAGGATTCAAACGGGCAGGCGATTTCTTTTGGCGGCTGGTACCGCTTCATTCCGGAGTCAAGAGTCTTCTTTGGCGCTCAGTATTCAACCCATTGGGAAAAGGGTGCCGGCCTCTCGAGCACAAAAGTGACAGCGGCAACGGATGATGAACGAAACGATGGGTGGGAGGGCTACAGCCTTCTGCTGGGTACGGATTATGTGATCGGGAGCCACAAACTGATCGGCGGCGTTCAGTACTACGACGGCGAACTCAGCGGCAATTCCGACTACAACTTCCGCCGCACCGTTTTTTCGGCTGCTTATGAGTACAAATTGGCGAAGAAGGTCTGGCTCTATTTTGCGGCGACACATTCCGTGGGCAGCGGGGAGCTGAAAGCGGCCGCAGATAAAGAGGGCCTCACCAAGACCACACAAGTCTTTACGGGTCTCAACTTCAATTTCTGATGAGGTTTATTCGGCGCGCTTGACCGGCCAGCATAGAAACGCTTCCTTTTTGGAGCCTCCCCCTTCTTGAGGGCAGTGAAAGTGTGCCATTTAATTTTGTCAACGCTAAATTGACATAACTAATAATTTATTAAAAGCACACGAGGGAGGTGAAGAGCTCTTTCTTGCAAGGCAATCAGTGCGTTCTCTTCAATCTTGATAAACTTCGTGTTTCCAGTCTTTGGCTGGGATCACGAAGTTTTTTTATTATCCGCCATATCGTAATTAATAATGTTTATTTCATGATTTTAAATATTGATATTTATTATTTTTGCTATATGAAATATGTTTCTGCATTATAAAAGATAAGTGATGACAGGCCGGTTTTGAGAACCATTTAATTGTTTTCATGCGTTGTCAACATATTGATGGTTTCAACGACTCATATAAGAAGATGCGTTTGATAAAGACGCAGAGGGGAGGTTGTACAAATGTGTGCTGACAGGTCGCATCTTTAAATCCTGTATTACTGACAAATATTAAATTTATCTAGAAATAACAGAATGTTGTGATGAAGGTGGGCCTGCCTTGGAAGTTATGTATCAACTCATAGTTAATATCTAACAATAAAATTATTTTATTAGACACATGAAGCTAACCCCTAGAAAACAATAAAAAGTTAAGTAAATCTCATGCACACTAATGCTATAAGTTTACGTTTATAAATTTCTAAATCATTTAAGACTAATTTCGTGCAAGTTGTGCTTTCAAAAGGAGGAAAAGTCAATATTTTTTGTGAGATGGGTATGTTTTTTGGCTGCTAAACGACGGCATGGAATACCCTTTGACTCTGGTTTAAATTGATTGATGTCAATATTAATGAGGAGGGTAATGACAGGATATATTTTGTCTTTTACTGCGTGAGTAGGAAAGACAAGGACCAACCAAAAAATATTCCCAGAGGACAATGAAGATGAATAAGACCTTCAAGACGAAGTGGAGTTCGTCGCGTCAGCAATATATTGTTACCGATGAAAAGCATGTTCTCAAAGGTAAAGCATCCAAGAATACAGTGACCTTGGCTATTTCAGCCGTTCTTGCAATCGCGTCCGGCACTTCTGCGGCTGCGTATGTGGAAAAAGGTGTTGTAGGCAATCAGGCATCGTGGGAAAGTGCTGAATATCAAAAGGACTGGGGACTGGCAGCGATGAATGCCTCAAAGGCCTATTCTCTCGGCTTTAGCGGTCAGAATGTGGCTGTCGGCGTCATGGATTCCGGTGCTCTTTTACAGAAGCATCCTGAGTTGGCTGGAAATCGTTTTCATGCCTCTTCAGCCCAGGGCAAGTACGGCTCGACCGGTAATCGTTATCAGACAGGCGTCAGAGGAATAGGCGACGTCTTCAAAAACGGTGATTACAAGGAGGGCGAATCCTTTAATTTGGACGGCAACTTTATTGCCGAAAAGAACGACACTCACGGGACGCACGTGACGGGAACTGTAGGTGCCAATCGTGACGGCAGTGAATTTCATGGCGTAGCTTGGGGGGCCAATGTCTACGTCGGCAACTCCGGCGGAACGGACAACACCAACTATGGTCCATTCCAAGATTACAAGTACTTCCATGCAGCTTGGTCGTCTCTCGCGCAGGATTTAATTGCCGCAAATGGTACTGAACGCGGCGGTGTCATCAACAATTCCTTTGGTACCAATCTTCGTTATGGTGCTTCGGGCGGCACGTCGCTTCCAGTGAACTCTACTGCGCAGACGGAATATGAATACTTCCTCTTTAAGCAGGTCTATGGCGATAAAAAAACGTTTGTTGATGCAGCTTGGGATGCTGTTAAAGGCACCAATGTGGTTCAGGTCTTTACAACTGGCAACCGCGATTTTGCCAACCCTTACTATCGCCCGCTGTACCCGTATTTTTCCCCCGAAGCAGAACGGAACTGGATTGCAGTAGCTGGTCTGCAGAAGGATGGTGTCGGAACTGACGGTAAAGACACGTATAAATGGATCTCAAACTTCAATGAAGCTGGCAATGCGAAGTGGTGGACTATTGCAGCGCCGGGGCGTGATATTTACAGCAGTATCGTCTACGACGATCACTACGAAGATACTGATGCCCTGCATCCTCTGGGCACGCCGGGATATGCCTCTTACGGCGGTACATCCATGGCGGCGCCTCACGTCTCTGGTGCTATGACTGTTCTAATGTCTCGCTATCAGGATATGAATGCTATCCAGGTCCGCGACATCCTTTTCACGACGGCGCGCCATATTAATACGGACGGCTCTCTCTTCACTGGTTGGACTGCTGAAGACGGTGTGCCTGATGTTCTTTACGGTTGGGGTACGCCCGACTTGGATAAAGGCATGTTCGGTCCCAGCCAACTTCTGGGCAAGTTCGAATACAAGGTTAACAATCTGGACGTATGGTCGAACGACATCAGCCAGAAGGCTCTCGATGCACGCAAAGTTGAAGATCAGGCCTGGATGAAGGCCACAACGAACGGCACCGATACATCGGCAGTCTATGAGCTCGGTGAGGCTTATACCGGTATGAAGAATATCGAAAATGCCGTTATCAGCAAAGAAGATGCTGAGAAGTGGCGTCATGAGTACTACAAGAAGCGCGTAGAAGCCATCCAGAATAAGATCGACAATGGTCTTTATGACGGATCGCTGGTTAAGAACGGTGACGGTATGCTTGTTCTGACCGGCAACAATACTTTCCGCGGCGGCGTCACTCTTAATGAGGGCAGCCTTTATGGTTTCAACGACTCCTTCGGTATCACGGAGACCGCTGCGGGCAAGGCCAATGGCCTGGTCACCGTGAACGGCGGCAAGTTTGGCGTTATCAATAAGTACGACGACAAGCTCACACTGAAAGGCACAATCACTGACGGCGCATCTGATCATTCCGTCGATGCCGTGATCAATGCCGGCGGTACATTCCTTGTAATGGCCGGTCAGGACGTTGAGATGGGCACACTAACCTTCAAGGATGGTGCAGGCTACAGTGTCAGTTCGACTGACATTGATGTACTGAAAGCCGCTTACGAAGGTAATGCTCAGGCGGGTACTGTGAAGCTCGATAAGCTCACAGGTCTTGATGCTGCCGCTGCGAACCCCGACTATGCGCTCTTCAAAACTGAACTCACGTTCGACGAGACGAGCTCAATTCTGACAGGTACGCTTTCGGCAGATAAGAGTCTCTCATTAGCAAACTATGGGTCTGGCAACGGCCGCAAGATCGGGCAGGCGATTGATGCTGAACGCACCGGCGCTCTTTTCGAGAGCCTCCTCAGTGCCTCGAAGGCTCAGGTCGAATCGACCTATGCGTCTCTGGGTGACGATTTCTATCTCAACAGCCGCAATGCTTCCATCGTCAACGGCTTGACCCTCACACGCGCGGTGAAGGATCAGGCTGCCGGCATCGGTGAAGGCCGCGTTGTTGAAATGGCCGACGGCAATGGCCGTCTATGGGTGACGGGCATCGGCGCCTGGAGTTCCATTGACTACGGCAGCTCTGACATGGACAGCAACTTCTATGCCGGCCTTATCGGCGCAGAGGTTGATGTCGCGGATTCGACCAAGATCGGAGTTTTCTTTGGTGCTGGAACAACGGAGAACAAGGCGGGGAGCTTCAAGGTTGAAAGCAACGACATTCATGTTGGGCTCTATGGTCTGACGAACGTTGAAGACATCGCTTCAATCCATTATGGGTTCATCTATACCCATCAGTCTGTCGATGCGAACCGCACGCTGACCGTCAAGGATCTGGCGGGCTACAACAAGTGGTCGGGCGACGCTGATGTTACGCAGATCTTTGCTGAAGCTGCCTTCAAGGGTTTCAACACTGCGGCGTATTCAGTGGAACCTTACTTCGGCCTCGCATGGATTCATGCTGAATCAGACGGTTATTCCGAATCTGTCGGCGGCATGACTTTCACAACGAATCCTGAAGATCAAGACCTGCAGGTGAGCTCGCTCGGTATTCGAGCCGGTGTGCCGTTCAGCTTCGGTGCTGCCAAAGTTACTCTGAAGGGCGATCTTGCCTGGAACCACTTTTTCGGCGATACCGAAGCTGAGGCCCGCATGAATCTCGCCGGTTCGGGTACAGCCTTGATCAAAGGCGGAGAGCTCTCCGACATGGCGACGGTTGGTCTGGGTGTCGAAGCTCAGCTCAGCAAGACCGCCACGTTCGGACTTTCCTACACGGGTGCTTATGACGGCGATGTAACTATGCACGGTTTGCGGGCCAATCTGCGCTTTGTCTTCTAACTGATAACGCCTTATTCGAACTGGTCGACGTCTTGAAACGGCGACAGGGGAATTAGGCGATTAAAGAAACAGGACCGCTTCAGTTTGAAATGACTGAAGCGGTCTTTATGAACGCCGGTAGGGCTGGAGCAATGTTCAAGGAATAGGACTACATCGGGGTTGGCAGCCAGATAGTTCGTGGCGTTTGACCGTTGGCCGAACAAGCACTGAAGATTCAAACGTCACGCCATTCATGTTCATATGGCGAAAGGCTTTCGAGCCCTTTGCGCGTGGGTGCATAGAATGAACGATATCGAGCGTCTAGATCAGCGTCTGCTGCTGACGGAGTCTGACAAAGGGCACAACGCGAAGCCATATTGAATTTAGAAAGCCCAATCAAAATTATCAGAATTGTGTTGGCACTTGGCGATTGGGCTGAGACTGACAGCAGCTGTTTAAAAGCAGAGCAGGGTACTGCTGACAATCGCCGCCAGATAGGTGTATATTCTCTCCATTAAATAAACACATGTTCATTTAATGGAGAATGAATGTCATGCAGCGCAGAACCCTTCTGACTTCCGCCGTCGGGGCGGCCGTCGCAGCGACCTTTAGCACGACTGCAGGAGCCGTACAGAATCGCGTCACTGGATTACTTCCTAATGTGATTGATAAAAAGATCCGCATTTATGGCAACGACGCTTATCCCGTGCCGCACCGTCGTGCCATGGAGATTGGTGCCGTGCGCGCCCGCATGCCGCACGACTTCGTTCCGGGCAGGCGGTTTCTGCTTAAAAAGGGTGAAATAAGAACGCCCGGCGGAGCGCCGCTTGAAAGCGATGTTGTGCTTGAAGAAAATGTGGCTCTGAAAATGCGCGACGGCACGACCATCTATACCGATGTCTTCCGTCCAAATGATGATGGCCGCCATCCCGCGATTGTGGCCTGGAGTCCCTACGGCAAAACAGTGGGCGGTCAGCGTCTGGATGACGTTCCCAAGCGTTCGGGCGTTCCGCAGAATGCTGTTTCTGGGCTCGAGAAGTTTGAGGGCGCCGATCCGGCATTCTGGACAGCGCAGGGCTATGTTGTGCTCAACCCGGATCCCCGAGGCGTGGGGCATTCTGAAGGCGATATTTCCTACTGGGGGCGTCAGCTTGCTGAGGATGGATATGACTTCATTGAATGGGCGGCTGCGCAGTCTTGGAGCAACGGCCGGGTCGGCATGGCCGGCAACTCCTGGCTAACGGTTTCGCAGTGGTTTATCGCTGCAGAGAATCCTCCGCACCTTGCTGCCATTGCGCCGTGGGAAGGTTTCTGCGACCACTTTGAAGAACCGGGCACGCGAGGCGGCATCCCCGAGCCCGGGTTCCCGGAAGTGATCATCAAAACCTTTGCCGGTCCGAACTACATTGAGGATCAGCCGCGCATGATTGCCACGCACCTGGTAAAGGATGCGTATTGGGAAAACATGGCTGCGCGTTTGGAAAAAATCCAAGTGCCCGCTTATGTGGTGGCGAGTTATACCAATCCGGTGCATACACACGGCTCGTTTGCCGGCTTTATGCGGATTGCCTCCAAAGACAAGTGGCTTCGCGTCAACAACACCAATGAATGGTATGACCTTTATTCACCGAAGTACCGTGCGGAATTGCTGGCCTTCTTTGACCGTTATCTCAAAGGCATGGACAACGGATTTGAAAAGACGCCCCGCGTGCGTTATTCAGTGCTCGACTCGGGCGGCACCGCAGAGCGGGTGGATGTGCCTGCTGAGAACTGGCCGCTGCCGGAAACTACGCTTAAACGTCTGTATCTGGCCGAGGACGGTCGGCTGACGGAGTCTCTTGCGACGAATGCCTCGTCCCTGCAGTACGATTCGGCCTCCGGAAGCGTCAAGTTCCGCTACGTCTTCCCAGAGAATGCCGACGTGGTGGGATATATGCGTGCGAAGCTCTGGATGGAGACGCCCGAATCTGACGATATGGATGTTGAGGTGGTTGTCCGCAAAGTGTCGCCGACCGGAGAAGCCCTCCATCGTCCGATTCCAGAGTTTATTGCCCCCGATGCTGTCGCAACGGGAAGACTGCGTGCTTCAATGCGTGAACTCGACGCCAAGCGCACGACAGAGCTCGAACCTTTTTATGTCTACAAACACCCGAAGAAGCTCCGTCCTGGCGAACGGGTGCCGCTCGACATTGCCGTCTGGCCGATGGGCGAACATTATCGAAAAGGGGAGGTCTTGGAGCTTGAGGTGCGCGGCGTGAAGATTGTGCCCACGACCTTTGAAATGGGATTTGGCCGTCATCCCATTCCGGTGCCGGCTGCCGGCGGAACCTATGATCCGCTGCACCCGCCTGTCATGGAGGTGTTGGGAGGTGATGTGCCGGTGCCTGCGAGTGTTTCGGCAGCGACCGTGCCGACGCCGGCTTCGGCCAATCACGGCGCTCATATCGTTCATTTTGGCGGCGCCAATGATTCGTGGCTTCAAATTCCAATTTTGAAGATTTAAGCTCATAACGGCCAGTTCTGAGCCTCGAGGCGTTAGAGTTGAGTATTCCATCGTTCCGGCTGAATCAAATGAGCCGGAGCGATGGAGCTATTTTCATTTTTGAATGCCTGCATATTGAGGAACAGAGCATTATGGACTCCAGCGCAAGACCAACGCAGACCGAAGGAACCGTCCGCCGCCGCGGCAGACGTCCGGCCTCCGAAGTTTCGGGCCGCTCAATACTGCTTGAGACGGCGCAGCGTCATTTTTCACGCTGCGGGTTCGGGGGCACGTCGCTCAGAGCGATTGCGCGGGATGCCGACGTGACGCCGGCTTTGGTTTGTCAGCTTTTTGGCAGCAAAGAGGGACTCTATGACGCGCTCCTTGAGAAGCTCGCCTTAGATCAGCAAACACAGCTCGCCGAACTCGTTCGTCTTGCGGACCTTGCAGAACGTCACCCTAAAGCCGCATTTGAACGCTGGGTGCAGATGCTGGTTCAAATTGGTCCCGCCATTTCGGATGTTCCTGCATTGCTCATGCATGAGGTCGACCCCATGCCTGAGGAGCACGACAATGGGGAAAGCCGCATTCCGCGCATTACTGAAAAACTGGTGCGGCCTTTCAAAAGAGCCTCCATGCCCATACTGAGAAAGGCATTGGGAGCAGGCATTATTCGCGGTACCTCTCCAGACCTGGTCTTCTCCCTCCTGATGGGGGCCGTTTCTGCGACGCTCTTGGCGCCGCAGATATCCGGAGAATCCCCGGCAGCGAATATGGATTTTCGCGAAAGAGCTGCGGAAAACCTTTTGTTGCTGGTTTTGAAGTGAGATTTTCGCTCACCATAAACGATCGGCAGGAGGGATGCCAAAAACCATCGGGTTCCCCAGATGCAGACCGCCGTGTTCTGCGGCTGGATCTTGTCCCCACGCCTTTAGAAATTGCGGGATTAGCGTGAGAGGTCCAGCCGAAAGCTCGAGATCAGGCGGTTATTTGGCGGCAGTGGTTTGGGTTTGGCCTTGGAGAGGCTTTTTTCTTCCTCGGAAGAAGGCTCTTCCGTTTCGTCGTTTTTGGGAATGATGAAGAAGTTCACACGGTCCTTTTCGACAAAGAACGGAGGGTTCAATGCTTTCTCCGGCGCCGGGCCTTTGCGGGTATTGATGTAGGCGTAGACATACTCTGGGAGGTCAGGCGCCGCAGCCATCATGGCCTTTGCCCAGTCGAATTTCGGCTGCAAAACAGCGTCGCGGAACTTGAGCTGAACGTCCTTCCCTTGGATATACCAGACTTGAATCTGCGGGTCGGTGAAGCGCGGCGTTGAAATCTGCGGCGCGAAGGTCCAAAGGCCGAAATTGACAATTTCGATGCCGCACTGACCCATTCCCAAGAGGGTGTCCTTCCAGGGTTTGCATCCCAATTCCTCGTTGACGACTTCAATCCCGGCGTCATTGTTGCCGGTCCCTTTTTCGTCGATGTGGTATGAAATCTGATAGTTCTTGAACTGATCCTGCTTCTTGAGTGATTCGGCGATGGCAGGGATGGCCCTAGCAACGAAAGCGTTGACGGCGGCTTTCCTGTCCTGAGCTTCTTCGGCGCGGACGTATCCCACCAAGCTGTCTGGCGTCGGATCGGTCGAGGGCAAGAGGAGCGACTGTGCGAGCCAGAGACCGAAGCCGATGTTCCAGTCGGCTGTTCCCGAAAGGATGCCGCTCCCTGCAACATTCCCGTGGAGTGCCCCCCAGACGGCGCCGTCAAGCAGCATCGATCCATCGCTCGTCAGTTTGACGTCCTTCGGCGCAGGGCGATCCATGATGTGCTTAACACCGAATTCCGTTGCGAGATTATTCGCTCGGCTCAATTTTTTTTGATACTGATATTCGGGGGTGTGTTTGGCGGCTCTTTCGGGATCGACGGGGCCGGTGGAAACGCAGCCGGAGAGGGCTGCTGCGGCGGCAGCAGCAGTCAAAGAAAGAAGAAGGGCGGATTTATTCTGCATGACGGGCGGGTTAAAGGGTAGGGCGAAGATTTTCTTGGGCGAAAACTGTTCTGTGTGCCAATCAGCGATTTCTATCGACACAATAGCGGCCAATCATACAGCAAATGTATACGAAAGCAATATTTGTAATGCTGAGCCTCAGGGGGCTTTTGAGATCATTTCTGACAATCGGTGTTTTTCTCGTTCTGAAGGGAAAAATGAAGGCTTTATTCGGCAGGAAGTGCCGCTCCCCATGGACCTTTAGGGAGTTTTTCCGCGATTTCTCGAGCCATAGAAACGAGGCGCATCAAGGCCGGCGAGGCGGTTTCAAGCGAAGGCAGCGCCAGTCCCAGCGCAACGCGTTCCTGCGGATGAAAGGGCTTTAGGACAACATTGCCTTTGAGGTTGATGCTTTGTAGCCGGTTGTTGACCGAAACGCCCAGTCCGGCATTGACCATGGCATAGGCTGAATACGGGTCATTCGTCTGCAGATGAATTTTCGGTTCAATTTTGTGGCGGGTGAAGAAGTCATCAATGTCCGAATTGTGATGAAGCCGCGGATAGATGAAGGGTTCTTCGGCAATTTGCCTCACGGTAACGCAGTCGGCTTGAATCAAAGGATGGCCGGGCGGCAGCAGCGCAACAAACTCTGTTTCCATCAGTGGGAAAAAGTCGCCGTCGTAGGAGTGCTGAGAAAGAAAGGCGCAGTCGAGCGAGCCGTTTCTCAGCCGCTCGATGAGTTCGGCATCTGCACCTTCAACCGTTGAAAGCGTGATGGCCGGATAAGCATCGGAAAACTGCTTGAGGAGCTGCGGCAGCCAGGTTGTCGAAATGCTGAAATAGGAGCCGATGGTGAGTGAACCCGTTAATAGTCCCTTCACAGCGGCAATTTCCTCGTGCACGCGGCGTTCGGCGGTCATCAAATCTCTGAGGCGGGCGATGATGGGTTCAGCGCCTTTGGCCGGCACCACGCCGCGTCGGCCTCTGAGGAGAAGCGTTGTTTTGAGTTCGGTTTCGAGCGACGAGATCTGACGGTTGAGTCCCGACTGCGTCATGCCGAGTTTTTCGGCTGCGAGCGAAAAGGTTCCGCATTCAATGGCGGTGAGGAGGTACTCAACTTTTTCCAGATTCATCGAACGTCAGCCCGTGAGGGAGCAGGATACTTATAGTGAGTATTTTGCATATCACATGTTCATTCAGGGCATTTTACGCACAAGGCCCTTCGGCATAAACTTCTTTTCCATCGTTGAATTCAGATTCTTTTTCCCCATTCTTGCGGAGCTTATTTATGTTGAACTTTGCCTGTGACTATCTCGATGCCGCACACCCCAAGGTATTCGAGGCGCTTATGAAAAACAACTTCGTAAAGACAGGCTGCTATGACGAGAGCGAAAGCGACTGCTTTTGCAATGCTGCCCGTGAAAAAATTCGCGCTGCCTGCGGCGTGCCAGATGCTGAAGTTCGTTTTCTTTCCGGCGGAACGCAGACCAACAAGGTGGTGATCAGCACAATGCTCAAACCCTGGCAGGGCGTGATTGCGGCCCGGACGGGTCACATTGCCGTGCATGAGGCTGGCGCCATTGAGGCCTCCGGTCACAAAGTGATCGAGATTGCTGAACACCAGGGCAAAATTTCTGCCGAAGCGGTCGATAAGGTTTTTCGCGCTTGGCACGGTGACGGCAACCGCCTTCACATGGTGGAGCCGGGCATGGTCTACATCACGCAGCCGACGGAATACGGCACCGTCTATTCGCTCGCGGAACTGACTGCACTTTCGGAGGTCTGCCGCCGCTGGGGCGCACCGCTTTATGTTGACGGGGCACGGCTTTTTTATGCATTGGGTTCCGCCTCGAACGATGTGACGCTCAAGGACCTGGCTCGTCTGGCCGACGTTTTCTATATCGGCGGGACCAAGTGCGGTCTGCTCTTCGGCGAGGCGGTTGTGTTCCCCAAGGCGGGCACGGTGCCGGGGTTCTTCACGCTGATGAAGCAGTACGGCGCCATGCTCGCTAAGAGCAAGGTGCTCGGCATCCAGTTCGATGCGCTCTTTACGGAAGAGCTTGGCCTTGAACTGGGCCGTCACGCCGTGCTTCAGGCCGACCGCATTCGTGAGGCACTGACGAAGAAGGGCTATGAACTGCTTTTCGGCAGCACGACCAATCAGATCTTCCTGCGGCTCACCAATGCGGAAGCTGATCGTCTGGGTCAGTCTGTAGAGATGAGTTTCTGGGAACGGCTTGATGATGAGCATGTAGTGAAGCGCATTGCCACTTCATGGGCAACGGATCCCAAGGATGTGGATGCCTTGATCGCGCTCTTTTAAGCGTCGCATCTCGATCTCGCCACATGCATCTCACTGTGGCTGACTGCACGGCGGCGGCCTGAGGTCGAACGCTAAAACAAACGGCGGGCGCCTTCTTTTGAGGAGGCCCCCGCCGTTCTTTTTCGATCTCCGATTCGGAAAATGCTTCAGGATTTCGAATCAGCTCCGCCGCCAGGCATGAAACTTCTCACGGAGCGTCTCAAAAAGCGTGAAGAGGAACGGGATAAAGAAGATCCCGATGAGCGTGGCCGAGAGCATGCCCGCGAAGGTCGTGATGCCGATGGCTCGACGGCTCGCGGAGCCCGCCCCTGTCGCGAACACCAGCGGCAGGACGCCGAAGAGGAAGCTCCAGGCCGTCATCATCACCGCGCGGAAGCGGATGGAGGCGCCTTGCTTAGCGGCTTCAATGATGGAGAGCCCGGACTCACGAGCTGTTTTCGCGAATTCGACCATCAAAATGGCGTTCTTGCCGGCCAGGCCGATGAGCATCACCATGCCGAGCTGCGTGTAAATCGACATGTCGCCGCCGGTGAGTTCGAGCCCCAGGAGCGCTCCCATGACGGCAAAGAGCACGGAAAGCATGACCGAGAGCGGAATCGTCCAGCTTTCATACTGTGCGACGAGGAACAAGTACGCAAAGAGAAGCGCCAGACCCATCAAAGTGACGATTTGACCGGCGTTCTGCCTTTCCTGATAGGAGAGGCCCGTCCACTCGATGTGATAGTCCTTGGGGAGCGACGCGGCAGCCGTATCCTCAATGGCCTTATAAAAGGCCCCTGAGCTCACGCCGGCAGCGCTTTGCGCATTGACCCCCGCAGAGGTCATCTTGTTAAAGCGCGTAATCTGCTGGGGCCCCACTTCCCAGGAGAGTGAGCCCAGGGCTGAGAGCGGCACAATATTGCCGTCAGAGGATGTTGTGGGAATTTCTTCGAGCGAGAGATTTGATCCGCGGTATTTTGAATCAGCCTGCACGATGACTTCGTAGTTGCTGCCGTTCATTGTGAAGTCGTTCACATAGTAGGAGGCGAGCAGCGTCTGCATGGTGGAGTAGACGTCCGAGGCAGGCACCTGAAGGAGCTCAGCTTTTTCGCGGTCGAGCGTGAAGCGCAGCTGCGGCGTGTCCGCGCTGTAGGAGCTCATGGCGAAGAGCGTTTCCGGGCGGTCACCGAGCGCCGACTTAAAGCGGCTCACGGCATCCGAGAGATGCGCCGTATCGACCGTCCCGACGCCGCAGATTTCAAAGGATGCGCCGCCCGTGCCGCCCAGACCCATAATGGCGGGCGGCGTGAAAGAGACGATCTCCGCGGCGGCAATGTTCTGCGTGCGTTTGGCAATTTCGGCCTGAATGGCTGAAAGCTGCGTCTCCGGGGTCGTGCGCTCGTTCCAGGGCTTGAGGTCCAGAACGGCCATGCCGGCGTATTCGCCGGATCCGGAGAGCATGCTCATGCCGACATTCTGCATAACGGTCTGCACGCCCGGAATGGTGCGAAGCCGCTCGAGCACGGTTTCCATCACGGCTTCCGTACGGTTTTGCGTGGCGTCCGCCGGGAGCTCGATATTGGCAAAGATAACGCCCTTGTCTTCAGAAGGAATGAAGGCCGTCGGAATACGCCCATAGAGGAACCAGGTGACGCCCACGGCAGCAATCATCCCGACGGCCGCAATCAGACTGCGGCGGATAAGCCAGGCCGAGCCACGGACGTAGCTTTCGCGTGAGGCTGAAAGAAATCGGTTGAAGGGCTTAAAGAACTTTGCGGAAAAGCCCCGCGAAGCCTGCTCGGCATCTGCTGCGCCGTCGCCGGGGCGCAGCACGAGTGCGCAGAGCGCCGGGGAGAGCGTGAGCGCAACGACGGCCGAAATAGAGAGCGCCACGCACATGGAAACGGCAAACTGGCGGTAAATTGCCCCCACCATGCCGCCGTAGAAGGCGAGCGGCAGATAGCAGGCAACCGTGACGAGCGTCGTGGCGATAACGGCGCCGGTGATTTCCTGCATGCTCTTGACGGCCGCATCGTGCGGCGAGAGGCCCTGAGCAATCAGGCGCTCGGTGTTTTCGACGACGACGATGGCGTCGTCAACGAGCGAGCCGATGACGAGAATGAGACCGAAGAGCGTGAGCGTATTGATGCTTAAGCCCAAAGCGGCCATGACGGTGAAGGTGCCGATCAAAGAGACCGGAATCGCCGCGGCCGGGATGAGCGTAGCCCGCCAGCTCTGCAGGAACGCCCAGGTGATGAGAATCACCAGCAGAAGGGCGGAAAGGATGGTGACAGCCATTTCCTCCATGGTTGTCTGAATGAATTTTGTCGGATCGTAGGCGGGACTCACGGTGACGCCTTCGGGCAGACGCGGCTCCCATTCAGCGAGCTTGGCCTTGACGCGGTTCATCGTAGCGAGTGCATTGGCGTCAGGACTGCGGTAGAGCGCGAGCCCAACGGCCGGTTCGCCGTTGATGGTGGTGCCTCCGGTGTAGCTGCTCGAGCCGAGCTCTACTCGAGCGACGTCGCTCAGACGCACAACGCGTCCGCTCGCGGCATCGCTTCGAAGAATAATGGCGCCGAATTCGGCAGGATCCGCCAGACGGCCGGTCACATTCACCTTGTAGGTGACGGAATCTGAAGATCCTTCACTGCCGACATTGCCCGGCGCAGCCTGAATGTTCTGCGCATTGATAGCGTTTGTTACATCGCTCGTGCTGATGCCCATTCCGGCCATGCGCACTGGATCGAGCCAAATGCGCATCGCATATTCGCTCTCGCTCATCATGCTCGTCGAAGAAACGCCGTCGACGCGGGCAAGGTCGTCTTTAAGCGTTTTGTCAACGTAGTTGGCGAGTTCGTTCAGATCCATCGACGCACCGTTGGTACGGAAGACGAACATGCCGAGCGTGTCGCTGCCGCGTTTTTCCACTGATACGCCGGTTTTTGTCACTTCGCTCGGCAGCTGGGCATCGGCGCGTTTGACGGCATTTTGCAGATTAACGAGCGCAATGTCGCTGTCGGTCCCTGTTTTGAAGGTGACTTGGCAGTTGTACGTGCCCGAATTGGAGCTCGTCGACGAAAAGTAAAGGAGATCCTCAACGCCGTTGATTTCGTTTTCAATCGGAATGGCAACGGTCTGTGTGACAACGTCCGCGGAAGCGCCCGCATAGGTGGCCGAGATGAAAAGCGTCGGCGGGCTGATTTCCGGATATTCCTCCACGGGGAGGTTCCAAAGGGAAATCAGTCCTGAAATAGTGATGACGAGACTCACTACCGCGGCAAAGCGCGGGTGCTCGATGAAAAACTTGGAAAACATCAAGGCACCCCAATCAGTTGGACGGCTGCTCGGAGGTGTCGTCGGCAGATTGAGCCGCAGCCTGCAGGACCTTGACGGTTTTCCCTTCGCCCGCCTTCTGCATGCCTTCCACAACGACAACATCGTCTTTTTGGAGCCCGGCGGTGATGAGCTGTAGGCCGTTGACCGCACGGCCGACCTCCACTCGGCGCTTTTGAGTCTTGGCCGCACCGTCCTGAGGTGCATTCACTACCCAGACGTAGGCGCCTTCGGCGTCATGCTGCAGTGCCGAAGGCTGCACGGCAGGGAAGAGAGAATCGGGCTTTGAGAGCGTAATGGTGATCGTCACCGTGCTTCCCGGGACGAGACGGCCGAGAGGATCCTTAAATTCCGCAGCGGCATAGAGCGTATCGGTCTTCTCGTCAGCAGTGTTGTCGACCGCGGTGATGCGGCCGATTTCCGAAAGTACGGATCCGTCCGAAAGTTCCGCCTGCACAGCGGCCGATTTTTGAAGCTCCGCAATACTGCCGAAGAGCCCGGCGATGTCCTTCATCGAAAGCGCTGCGCGGACTCGAACGGGGGACACGGACACCAGTGTGGCGAGGGTCGTGCTTGCTGAACCCGCGGCCGTCACGTAGTTCCCGGCCGAGTAGTTGGTGAAGCTCATGCGGCCGTCCATTGGGGCGGCAATCACACAGTGCTTCAGATTGTCTTCGGCAGTGATCAGCGCTGCTTTGGCAGAGGCGAGCGCGGCAGCAGAGGTTTTCGCGGTTCGTTCGGCGGCGTCAAGCACATCGCGGCTCGAGGCCTTCTGTTCGTAAAGGGCCTGCTGACGCTTATAGTCGCGTTCGGCGTAGAGCGATTCGGCCTGAGCCTGCATGACGGCCGCTTTGGCAGACTCGAGCGCGGCCTGGTACTGCACATCGTCGAGACGGTAGAGCACATCGCCCTTTTTGACGAGCGCGCCGTCGGCAAAAGCCACCTCTTTTATTTCACCGGATACTCTGGCAGTGATGTTCACCCTATGGAGCGCAGTCACGCGGCCTGCCAATCGGCGGCTCACCGTCTGCGGCAGCATTTCTACGGCTTGGACGGCCACTACAGGGAGTTTGGCGTTTGGCGCTGGGGCAGCCTGGACGGTGCCGAAGAGGCTGGCGGCAAGGCATGCCGTCGAGAGTGCCGCAAGCGTGATAAGGCGGATAGAAGAGCGTTTCATGAGAATTTTGTGTTTCCAAATCAATATTCAGCCTAAAGCCGGCGGTCAATCAGGTCAATCACTGCTCACTGCAGTCGTTATCTCTCTCCACTCGGTGCGGGCTTTAGCCAGACCGAGCGCGAGGGTGCGGTAAAAGGCGGCGCGGTCTTCGGGCGGCGCCTCTGCAATGAGACTGTCAAGCAGGGCATTCATCATGGCTTCATGGCGATGAATTTGTCTGATGCCTTCATCGGTGAGCCGAATCACGACGGCGCGGCGGTCGTTGGGTGCGGTTGCTCGGTCGATCAGACCAGCGTCGACCAATGTCTGAACGGTTTGCGATACAGCCCCGGGCGAGAGCGACACGGCCTGAGCCAAGGCTTTGACGCCAAGCCCCTCGGGATGAACAAGCTGAAGCTGATGGAGAATCTTGCCGGGTGCCGTTGGGATAAAGCCGTCGATTTTTTCAGGCTTATGCCGTGTGTCGCGGATTTGTTCGCGGGCGCAGCCGAGTCTAAGGAGGAGTTCAGTAAAGTCGGGCAGATCTGTCCAGGACATGTTGATCCAAAAATAATTTAGCTGCTAAACTATTTTTATTCTAAACTTTCTATGGGCGGCAGAAGCCTTAGGACTGATGCAAAGTGTTGCTGCCCAAAAGGCTCATCCAAATAAGCGGCAGCTGAGTGTTCTGTTTGAGCCGCATCCGACGGCTGGGTTCGGAGAAGCTCACCCATCGAAGTGCGTTAGAGACAACGCCGTTTTGAGAAACTCTTCGGACTTCAGAAGCAGCGTCGGACCAGATAAGCGCTTCAGGATGCCTCAAAAGCGGATAAAAGGGATATAATTCGCCGGCAAAATAAATGTAACATACGACCCGCACAGAGCAGGGCGTCCGCAGGAGCAGCAATGCCGAAACGATTAATGCCGACTCGCGACAATCTTCGCAGGAGCCACGGCGCCCTTAATGCTTCGGAAAATGACATTGCGGGCGTTGAGCTCATGCTTTACCTCATCCGCGCGTCCGATGTGATTCGTGAAGAAATCTACGGTGCACTTCGGCGCGATACCGGACTCACAGAAGGAAAATTCGCACTACTGATGATTCTTTATGACATCAGCGAACCGGTGCCCTTGGTTGAGCTTTCCGTGCGCATTGGCGTATCTCCCTCGACTACCTCCATCATGGTGACGCGCATGCTGCAGACAGAGGAGCCGCTCGTTGCCAAAACTGTGGATCCCGTTGATGCCCGGTCGGCCTTGATTTCACTCACGCCCGCCGGCCGCCGCCTGTTGGAGTCGGCCATGCTCCCGCATTTCAACCGTGTCAGTGATTTTGCCAAAACGCTCTCCAGTGCGGAACGCGAAACCATGATTGCGCTCTTAAAGAAACTCGTGGCCGGACACTGACACGATCTTTGCTTATTCGCAGACTTTGATGCCGTTCGGGGGTTCTCCTGAAGCGGCCTGCGTTTTCTTTTTCTCAACACTTTGCCGACAAAATAAAATGAATCTCTCCAAAAAGCAGCTTAGAGACATCACGCGCACCGCACTCGGATTTACCGGTGTGCTCTGCGCAGCAGCCGCATTGATCTGGCTGGGAAACCGCAACGATGCCGTGACGAATGCTGAAAGTCTCAAGGCAGGCATTCTCACAGCGCATCAGGTGAAAGCGGCTTTCGAAACGGTGAGCGGCCGTCTCGTTGACCGTCCGATTGAAGAAGGCATGACGGTTGAAGCGGGAGCGAAGCTCCTCGCCATTGACGGCACAGATATTGGCCTTTCGATTCGTCAGACTGAGGCGCTGATTCATCAGGCCGATGCGCAGATAGCTGCCGAAGAGGAAGGCATTCGGCTTGCGCTTGCCGAAGCGAATACTGAGGAGCAAACCCTCTGGCGTCAGATTGAAGCGTCTGAAGCGGCTCGGAAGTCGGCCTCAGCAGAATGGCTTCGCGCCGAGGCCGATTGGAAGAGAGCTCAGCGGCTCTTGCCGCAGGGGGCGATGGCGCAGTCGGATTTCGATGCGCTTAAAGCCGTAGCGGCATCTGCGCGCGAAGGACTCTCGTCGGCAGAGCGTGCCGTAGATGCAGCCTGCGTCGGGGCTCGTGCTGAAGACCGTCAAAAGCTTTCGCGCACCGGATCGGCCGAAGGCATGCGGCTCGATGCGGTGGTCAACGCCCGTCAGGCCGCGGAAAACCGACGCATCAGCCTGGAGTCGCTCAAAGCCGGGCGTGAGGCTTCCGCTGCTGCCCTTGAGCAGCTCAAAGTCAACCAGAGCCGCCTGACGCTTAAGGCGCCGGAAAAAGCTAAAGTGCTCGAAGTGCTCTATGAAAAGGGAGAACTGGTTTCCCCAAATGCCCCGGCCGTGCTGCTTGAATCCGAGCGTCTTTATTTCGACATCTACGTCGCCGAAAACAAGGTGAAGGGCTTTCAGGAGGGCGCCAAGGTGACATGCTGGTCGCCCGCTCTAAACCAGGATGTGCGCGGGACCGTGCTTTCCGTGACCGCTGCGCCCGATTTTGCGGACCTCAAAATGGTGCGTGAACGCGGCCAGGCGGATCTGACGCTCTTCAAAGTCCGCATCAATGTCGAACCGGCCGAGGGGCTCCTTACCGGCATGACGCTGGAGGTGAAGCTGTGATTCGCCGATTTCTGCGCATTTCCCGCAGCATTCTTGAAGAATGGACTGCCATGTTTTCCGGGCGGTTTCCGCCCTACCACAAGATGGGCATTGCGGTTGCGCTGATTACAACCGCCGCATTTTCCATCATTCTTTCCCACGACGTGGTTTTCGAAGCGCCCGTGGCGGTGATCGACCTCGATCAGTCACGCTGGTCGGCGCAGCTCATTGAAAAACTCAATGCCTCGCCCTATATGCAGGTTGAGCGCGTCGTGCATTCCCCGGCAGATCCCCGCCGAATGACAGCTCACGACCGAGTACAGGCCGTGATTTTCATTCCGAAGGATGCGCAGGCGTCCTTGCTTCGCGGTGCTCAGACCGTCCGGCTCGGCACCTATCTGGACGACTCCAATACCGCTCAGAACGGGGAACTCATTTCTCAGCTTAATGAAATCACGGCTGAGCTCAGTGCTGAAACTGCGGTTTCCCGTCCCGGCGGCGTCTCCGCACTCGGACAGACAACTGCCGGCACCGAGGCGCTCCTTTCGCCGCTTCGCATGGGGTTTCGTTATCTCGCGAATCCCACGGGACAGGGTGCAACCGGAACGGTCATCAACTTTTTGCTTTTCTTCTCGCTCATGTTCCACGGCCTCACGAGCCTCATGATCATCGGGCGGCTGCGCGTCACTGGAGTGTGGAATGCGTCGGTGCTCTCGGGAAGTCTGGTGTCGCTTCTCTTGCGGGGCGTCCCTTATGCGCTTATTTATACGACGGTGGTGACGACCGCCATATCGGTCCTCACCACATTCGGGCAGCTGAGGTTCGCCGGCAGTATTTGGCAGTTTGTGCCGGCCCTCTTTTTGGGCGCCATGGCCAATACTTGGGTGGCCTATCTGCTTTCATGGAACTGCAAAAACCCGGGCGAGGGCGCCGGGCGCATGATCTTTCTCGTGCCGGTCGGTTTTATCCTCGGCGGCGCCACCATGGCTGTCGGCTTTCTGCACGGATGGGTGAAGTTCGCCTCTTTCGGAATTCCGCTCGTCTGGATCTTCAATTTCTGGCGCGACATTGGCCTGCGGGGCATTGACTGGGCGGGAATGGCGGATTTATGGGGCTGTTTCTTGGGCTACCTCACCTTCATTGCGCTCTTGGTCGGCATTCGCTTTTGGCGTGAGGAGGTCAAAATGATGGCCGACAGGAAGGACGCTTGGGAGACCCTGCGCGACGTGGAAAACGCACCGACGGAGGCCGATCAGTTTCCCAATCCGGATGGCCGTCACGGTGAACCCATAGCGCTGCGGCCGACGGCCAAGTAATTGCGTCTCACGCTCTTTTTCCCAATAGCCGCGCAGAAAATCCCCGGTCTGCCTTAGGGCAGCCGGGAATGAAATGGCCGCAGTCCTCGGAGGGAGGAGGAACCGGACTGCGGCGCGGAGCGCAGGGATACGTACGCTTAGGCTTCTTTGGTTTCCTTAAAGCCCGTGACGTATTTGCCTGCCATGAAGCCCGACGTATGGGCGAAGCCGCAGGCGTTGCCGCCGCAGTAGAACGCTCCGTGAACGCCGGCCACGGTTTCGCCGGCAGCATAGAAACCGTTCACCGGCTTCATGTCCCAGCCAAGCACCTGAAATTCCTCGGTGACGCGAACGCCGCCGCAGGAGAGGTTGTTCCACGGGAACATGCGGATCATGTAGTAGGGACCTGCGCCGATCTGCCACTCCTGATCCGTACGGCCGAATTGGTTGTCGACCTTGGTCTCAACGGCTTTATTCCAGATTTCGATCTGCTTTTTCAAGCCTTCAAGACTGACGCCGCTTTCCTTGGAGAGCTCTTCGAGCGTGTCGCACTTCCAGAGGTTTTCCTGCTTCTTGAATTCAGCGAGAACACGTTCTTCGGACCAGGAGGGAAGACCCACGAGCGCCGAGAGCTTGATCTTCTGAAGCGTACGCTCCCAGGTCGCCTGATCGGCGAGCACGTAGTGGCAGCCGTCGGGATTGCCGGCAAGCTTAGGTGTGACGTGACAGATGCCTTCGCGTTCGGTAATGAAGCGCGCACCGTTCTTGTTGATCAGGATGCCGCCCTGACCGGTGATGAACCACCAGCGGCAGTAGGGGCCGCTGCGACCGTTGACGACAATGCCGCAGGGGTATGAAGCGATGTACTGCATGTGCGAGAGCGGCGTGCCCACATCACGAACGGCGACCATCATGGCCGAGCCGTCATTGCCTTCGCCGCCGATGGCAACGCCTTTGCCCGCCACCGAAGGCACCCAGCGGTCCAAGGATTCAGGCGTACCGGTAATGCCGCCGGTAGCCATCACGATGCCCATTTTGGCTCGGCAGTTGATGAACTTGCCGTCACGGCCGCACTGAACGCCGACCACGCGGTTGGCAGCTTCATCGAAGTACATTTTGACGACCGGCATGCGGTGATGCACTTCAATCTTGCGCGCTTTGATTTCTTTTTCGAGCACGTCAATGTAATCGCGCCCTTTGAAGGAATCCTGACGATGCGCGCGAACATTTGTGTGGCCCGCATAAGGCTCAAGATGATGGGCAGCCAGGCCGTGGTCTTCGAGCCAGTCAAAGGCTTCGCCCGAATGCTTTGTGAAGCCGTAGACGGGTTCTTTCAGGGACATGTGTTCGCCGTAGGCGATGATGTCGTCGGCAAAGGCTTTCCAGTCGTCCTTGATCTTCGGATCGGCTTTCTGCATGCGTGAGCCGCAGGCGGTAAAGAGTCCGCCGCAGAGGTTGGTGCCCGTATGGTAGGAGGAGCCGCCCTTATTGAAGACGACGACTTTGGCGCCGCGGTCATGGGCCTGACAGGCAGCCATCAGACCCGCGCCGCCGGCGCCGAGGACGACGACATCGGCCTCCATGTCCCACTGGGCAGGGATTTCTTGCTTAACGCTCGCCGCATGAGCAAGCGGTGCGGCGGCCGCCGCTGCCGCAGCAGCTGCGCCGAGGAAGGAGCGGCGGGAAAAATTCTGTGCGTTCATGACGGTTACCACTTGAAGTTCAGGTTGAAGGAATGGCAGTCGTTGCATTCCAGACGCGATTTGCCGTGAAGGCTGTGGCAGTTCGTGCAGTCCTCTTCGCCGCGGTGACTGAAGTGAGGATTCGGCGTGAGCTTGGCGGTGCGTTCGGCGAGTTTGTCGTAGGAGCCGTGGCAGCTTAAACACGTTTCCTTAGGCGGCGCAGTCATTTCGTTTTTGTGGCACGTCGAGCAGGGAAGCTTTGCGTGCGGGCCATTGATTTTGGACGGCATGCCGGCCGCAGAGGCGGCGCCGGCGGCGAATGCCGCGAGCACGCCGGCTGCGAAAAGCGCGGTGAGCTTGGGGGTCAGGGCCATGATGAGTCTCTCTTTATAGGGGGTTTTTAAACCGCGGATTCCATCCGTTTCGGTTGTCGGGAATGCTTGTGAGAAAAGCTCGGCGACGAAAGCCGCTTGGAGCTCCCCTTAAACATTCCTTATTGAAGCCATCCTAGTAAGACCCTCTCCCAATGAATACATCCCGCGGGAGGTAGTGGGATTAGGTAGTAAAAACCCATCCAAAGAAGTACTAGGGGTGAGTGAATAGACGCTCGGTATTCACTGCTGTCACCGCAAAAACCATTGTTGTCAATGCCGATGAAGAGACTCGTCGATGAAAAGAAGAGAGTACTTCGCGAACGCTGTTCCAATAAATCATTCAAAGAGCACGTTGCTGCACAATGGTGCAGAGCATTTGCTATGGCGCTCTCATCGAATGATGAAGTTGAATGAATAGCTTATTCATTCTTTGAATGAGATGAGTTATTGAAATGCAAACGGCAATAGACTCCCAAGGTCTTAAGTCCTCATCGCTGAGCGGCTTAGAGGGTGAGAACATGCTTTTAGCTCAAGCATTTGGGTTACAGAAATGAAATGATGCCAATGAGATGGGCAATGGATATTGTTCATCAATGCGGCATTTGAATTAGAGATATCTGTTGGGTGCTCTGAACTTCAATCAAAACACCGGCATCTCTATTCAATGGAAGGGTTTTATAAAGACCTTTTTAAATAGATCATATCCGCCAACTGTTTGCCGTCTTCAAAAATAGGGTGGTCATAATGGTCCCTAAAGAAATTCTTGACGGTATGCGATTTTTGAAACCCGCATTTTTCGTAGAAGAGGAGTGTCGCAGGGCTGTCTCCAGTGCCCACATAGAGCTCTTTGCCTAAGCGTTTGTAGTGATCCGCGATGAGTGAAATGAGACGCTGACCATATCCTTGGCGCTGATACTTTGGGACCGTCACGAAATTTTTAATTTCATACACGCCGGGGCCTTCTTCCGTCACAACGCAAAGCGCCTTCAGGTCGTCATCACACAAGGCAAACATCTCGCCGCGAGAGAGATATTTTTCAATCATGCGAACATCTTCATCCGCAATGTGGAGCAGGTCCATGTAGAGCGCTTTGTGGTCATCCTTGATCTTTACGAGTTTCATGCTGTGTTTCCCTTCTTTGGCGCTCCTCTTTAGAGAGTTATTCCATTTTAATTAGGAAAAGCGCCTCCCTTGAAGACATCAATATGCCGCCTTATATCGTGACGCATCTCTTCGATAAACGGCCCTCCTTTGTGCCGGAAGGCAGACCTTTCTTTCCTTTTGGAGGGCAGCGGCTATTGGCAATGGGTTTGACCGAATGCTGCGGCATTCGTTATGCGCCATATGAGCGGCATGGCCTTACGGTTATCTCTTTGTTTTGATGTCATAACCAAGGTCCATCGCAGTTTCAGGATGTCATTCTGAAGCCTTAAGCTCAAAGCGCAAAGCTTTTCGTCAGGATTGAGTGCCTCTCAAATCCTATCAAATGAAAATACGGCGCCGCTCAGCATAAAAACTGAGTGACGCCGTTATTAGATTGAGTATTGACTGAGAGTCAATGCATTCAGAGAGAAGGCGCTTCTATTCCATGCAATGCGGCAAACTTAACGGAGGAGCTCGGGTGATGGTTCACGCCCAAACCACTTCTTGTAGATGGCAGTGAATTCACCGGACGCCTTCAGGCTCGCGAGTCCTTTATTGATCTTTTCGAGCAGGTCCTTGCGGCCTTTTTTGACGGCAATGCCGAGATCTTCGGCTGCGAGTGAAATGGAAAGCGAGTCGACCTTGCCGGCACCGGCAGTGACGGCATAGTAGTCGTTGGTCGGAATGTCATTGAGTACAGCATCGACGCCGTTGTTAATGAGCTCCAGGAAGCAGTCGCTCAGCGTATTGAAGACGCGTACCTGCGCATGCGGAATTCGTTTGGCGGCAATTTCGCCGGTCGATCCGATCGTTACCGCAAGCCGTTTGCCTTCGAGATCTTTTGCGCTTTGAATGCCCTGATAGCCTTTGGCGACGACAATGCCCATGCCGGCAATGTAATAGGGGTCCGAGAAGTCAACGCTCTTGGCGCGTTCCGCTGTAATCCCAATGTCATTAATGGCAATGTCAATCGTTCGGGTCTTGAGGGCCGGAATCAGACCGTCAAAGGGAATGTTCTCCACTTTAACGCTGAAGCCCGCCGTGCGGCCGATGGCACGGATGATGTCTACGTCAAAGCCCACGAATTCGCCTGTTTTGGAATCCTTGAAGCCGAAGGGCGGGTAGGCCGCATCCATGCCGGCCACCAGAAGCGGCAGATATTCATCCGCCGTCTGACTGGCAGCTGCGGCAGCGAGCGGATGGATCGTCAAGCCGGCGAGACCGGCAAGTGCAAACTGGATAAGACGGCGTTTGTGCATGTGATTTCCTTTTTTTGAGCATTGATGCGCTTTAAGAAGGAAGCATACTGATTCAATGCACTTGGAGCTGCAGGCCTTTTGCGGTATTGCGACCCTTGTCAAAGCGTCCCGCAGAGGCGGGACGACCGATAATCACGGACGGCTGACGCTATGGTCCGGGCAGTTGATGAGCGCCGAGCGGCTGGTGTTTGGCGTTTCTATATCAGCGGGGACGGAGGCTTTTTTGGCTTCGCAGCGCCGCTTGAGTCCCGGCGATTCGTCCGAAGACGAAACAATCCGTCAGGGCGCAGCCGCCCAGACGGGTGCGGCCGTGAACCCCGCCCGTTGTCTCCCCGGCAGCATAGAGACCCGGAATGGGGTGATCATCGCGGTCAAGCACCTGTGCTTTGGGGCTGATGGCAATGCCGCCCGAGGTGTAATGAATGGAAAAGCGTTCTTCGCCGTAATAAAAGGGCGGCGTGTCGATCGTCTGCGCCTGCGCGGGCATCGGGCGGTTAAAGTCTTGGTCCCAGCCGCTCTTGACGGACTGGTTCCAGCGGTCAATGGAAGCCCTGAGGGTCGTAAAGGGCACCTGCAGCGCTTTGGCAAGGGCTTCCAGCGATTCAGCGCTCGCCACCGTTCCGCTCATCAGCTTGACGGGGAGCGTCGCGCCCTTATTGCTCTTGACGTCAGAAACAACCCACAGCCGGCCTTCGGGCTGAGCTTCGACAGCGCTGCGGATAACATCAAAGGTTTCACCTTCGGAGACGAAGCGGCGGCCTTCGGCATTGAGCCAGACGTCTCCGCCCACGAAGTCGGTGAGGCGCCCCCCGGTAAAGGGCACCACTTCGACGGCAGACATGTCAGCGAGCTTGGCGCCCGCGGCCTGCGCCATCAGAATCCCGTCGCCCGTTGAACCGTCGAGCAGCTCGCCGCGGGGGTTCGCCGTGGTCGGCGTCTGCGGATCAATGTCCGGGCGGAATGCGGCAATCATGGCCCGGTTGGCCGTAAAGCCCCCGGCGGCAATAATGACTGCCGGCGTACGGATAAGGAGCATGGGGCCCGCCTGGCGTTCGGCAAAAATGCCCGCGACGGCTGAGCGCGCATGTCCGTCGGCAGATTCGGCCGGCGCAAAGAGAAGCGACGATGCGCTCGTACGGTAAAGAATGCGCCCGCCCAAGCGATGGTAGGCGCGGTTGAGGCACTGCACGTAGTCGTAGCCCGCCTGCGCAGAACCCGTGGAATAGCTCCAGGCGCCGGGCGACCCCACGGCGCGATAGGGCGTTTTCACCCAATTGACGCCGTGTTCGGCAAGCCATTCGAATGCCGCGCCGGATTGGCGCGCCAGGGTTTCAACGAGGGCCGGATTGTTTTCGCCGGCCCCGGCCTTCAGCATGGCGTCAATCAGTTTGTCGACATCCGCGCCGAAGACAGCAGTCACTGAGCCGGAAGCGAGCATCGTATGACCGCCCGCAATGGCCGCTTTCTCCAAAATAACTACCTTTCGCACGCCCGCTTCGAGTGCGGCAAGACCGGCTGAAAGGCCGGCGGCGCCGCTCCCGACAATCACCAGATCGGCCTCATCCTCTTCAACGGGCGCAGGCCGAGCATCGTTTCGGGCTTTGGCTTCACCCGGAGCGAAGCCAAAGCCGCCCGCCGCACCCAAGAGGGCGGTTTGCAGGAGTGAAGAGAGGAGCGTACGGCGAAGCATGGGGAATGATCGAAGAGGCCGTTCAGAATGTCTGCGTATCGGAACTTTCGGCCGCAGACGCCGCGGACGAAACGATGCCGGCCTCGTACGCCATCTTGAGGAGTTCCCCGGGCGAATGCACGCCCAATTTGGCAAATGCGTTTGCGCGGTGCATCTTCACGGTGGAGAGTTCAATGCCGAGCGTCCGAGCAATGATTTTATTGGGGGCGTTCTTCAGTACGCCGTCGATCACTTCGCGCTCGCGCGGGGTAAGCCGGTCAAAGCGCCGGCGGACTTCGTCCGCGGCTGCGTCGTCGGCCTTGGCTGAAAGCGATGCGGTGACGCACTGCGCCACGCGCTGCACGAGCGTCATCGGCTCAACGGGTTTTTCGAGGAAGTCGACTGCGCCGTGGCGCATGACATGCACAGCCATCTGAATGCTGCCGTGCGCGGAGAGAAAGAGAATAGGGAGGTTTGAACCGCGTCTTTCGAGTTCGGCCTGGACATCGAGCCCGGTGAGCCCCGGCATACGCACATCGAGCACCAGGCATCCCGGCCGCATCAGATCGGCCTCATCGAGAAAGGCGCCGCCCGAATGCCACACGGCAACATCCCAGCCCATGGCTTCGAGCAGCATGGCGCTCGAGGCGGTGAGCGCTTCGTCGTCGTCAACAATGCGAATGAGGGGTTTGGCGGTCATTTCCAATCATGCTCCTGATGGTGCGGGGGTCTGATGTCTGTCATTTTGCCGTTTTCGCCGCAGGTTCGTCAGACATTTGGTGAACCCTGGGCTGCCGATTTGTCCGCGGGATCGTTGTGAGGCGCGCTTTGAGCCTTTAAGCCCTCAGCATCCAAGTCGAAGCAAAGCGTAACGCGCAGTCCGCGGCCGCTCAGATCCTCGCGTCGGGTGATGGCAATGCGGCCGCCGTTTTCTTCGACCAGACTGCGCACAATTCCGAGCCCCAGTCCCAGCCCTTCGTCCTTCACGCTCTGCGAAACGCGCGTAAGCCGCTCGAAGGCCTCGTCGGAAAGCCTCGGACCGTTGTCTTCGACCTCAACAATCACGGCTTCAGCGGACGGCGCGGCAGGGCTCGGCGACGGATTCTCCGCCAACGGGCTTGGGAGGGTCTCTCTGCGGAATTTAACGAGCACGGCGCCGTCGGGCAGCCCTTGGACGGCTTCCGCGGCATTTTTCATGACGTTGAGCAGCAGAAGCTCTATTTCAAGCGGGTCGCCGCGCATGATGAGGCGGCGCTTTGACGCATCGTCAGCGCTCAGCGAAAAAGGCGGACGAATAACGACAAAGGGGCGCAGTTCCGCTTTGAGCGACCTCAGGGCATTCTGGGCTTCGCGGACGATATCAACCGGCACCGGATCCGCATGCTGGCGCCGGGCATAGCTTCGCACGCGGTCGACGATGGCTGCGATGCGGTGCGCTTCGCCCTCGGCACCCGCAAGCGCCCGGAGCAAAAGGGGGTCGACGGGCCGCTCGGAAGTATTGAGCGCGGTTTCGCCGGGCAGTCCCGGGACGGTCTGAAGGCCGAGTTTAAGTTTGACGACCGCCACATAATTGATGACGGCGCCCACGGGCTGCTTTAACTCATGCGCAATCATGGCGCAGAGCTGACTGATGGCGCCCATGCGCTCGAGACTCGAAAGCCGGTCTCTCACGGCGCGTTCACGCTGAGCGAGCCGATCGCGTTCTTCCATGGAACGTTTCAGCTCTCCCGTGCGTTTGGCGACGAGCCGCCGCAGACGCCATTCGTTGAGGAGCAGGAGGCCGAGCCCCGCCAGCACGGCAAAGAGAGCGAACCGCCACCGCCGCCAGAGCGCTTCGGGCGTCATTTCCTGCAGATAAGCCCAGGGGCCGATCTGCAGCGTTTCTTCCAAGGCGCGGATGCGGTGAAAGTCGCTCGTGCCGTACCAGTTGAATTCAGCGTCAGCCGATTTGGAAGCAAGGAGCGCACTGGTTGTGAGGCGCGTGAGTTCCGGATCCGTCCAGGAAAAAGTGGCTGCTACCAAGTCGGGATAAAGCTCGGACGTATGGGCGCAGACGGTATCGTCGTCAGATTTCGGACTGATCACCCGCAGCGCGCCCCGTTCAATCAAGTCCTCGGCTTCAATGCGCTCGAGCGTGCAGACGGGGACGACGCCTGCGTCAAAGTGACCGGAAAGCACGCTTTCAATCACGTTGGGCATGCTGTAGCCCAGATAACGGACGGAGCGGAAGAATTGGCGGTTGTCAAATCCCCGTTCAGCCAATTCCATGCGTACGGCAAGCATGCCGTCGACCGAGGTGGGCAGCGTCGCGGCGATATGCTTGCCGCGCAGATCTGTGAGTTTTTGAATGTCCGTGCGTGAGGCGAGAGCGATGACTGCGCCGCCCGCAGATTTGGACGGGTGCTTGGCGTATTTGGTTTTGCGCGTGCCGATCGGATGTGCGCCGATGCTGTCGACGATCCGCAAAAAGTCCGCTGCCGGCGAGATGACCAGATCGGGTTTGAGCTGAGCGACGGCCACTTCAAATGTGGCCGAAGAGAGCCGAACGACGTCAATCTGTGTGCCCGGCGCGGCCGACTGCATGGCTTTGAGAACGGGACGGACAGTATTGTCGTCAAAGCTTGGTTCCGCAGTTTCCACTACGCCCAGCACCAGCGGCCGCGCCCGAACGGCGCTTGCCTCGGAGGGCTCGGTTTGCTCGGCAGCCAGAAGGGTGCCGGCGCAGAGTCCGGCCATGCTCAGAAGCAAAGCGGCAGACGCGAAAGGACGAAGGGTAAAGGACATCAGCTGGGACGGAGAGCGGACAAGTGAAAGGCAGTTTGGCGTTTAATCCTTTTGGCTAAGCTTAACCCCGCGGCACGTCCCTTTGCTTACCGCCCGACGGAGGTGCCTTTGAAGTTCGCCAAGACGCTGAGGGGCGGCAGTGAGGACCCCCGAAGCGAATGACGGGTGACAGGGCTTTTAGGCAAAGCGCCGGAGCGTACGTCCTGATTATTCGGCAAAAACCAATGATGTCACGGGTGTATTCGGATAGAATGCTCGCACCCCAACTCTTTTATAAGGTTTATGACATTCGTTTCAGTACCCACTTATTTGGAGAAAACTACACATTCAACCCCAGCGGATCCCCAGATTCGTTCAGCCAATGCACCGGATGCTCGTCACGGTGATGCGCTCGCCGACGCCGGCATTGCGGTAAGACCGCTTGCTGCCGCAGATTTTCAGGCTGTCATGGATGCCTATTACCAGCAATGGGGCATGGAGGATGACGGCGATCCGGTCGTGTCCGGCTGGTGGACGGCCGCCTTGTTTGAAAAAGCTTCGTTTGGATGCTTGGCATGGAAGGGCGACGAACTCTTCGGCGCTGCTGTCGGCCATGCCCGCAGCATGAAAAAGCTCGAGCTCGGGAGTTCCTGGAAGTCCTCGGTCGTTTGGGCGCAGGAAGCCGTGGATAAGCTCGGCGCTGAGGCAATGGCGCTTTTGGACGAAATTTCGATTTGCAACCGCCGGCTGGCCCAGCGCGCACAGGCTGACGGCCGCCGATTTGCGGCCGAACTCGATTTCCTGTGGGTGTCGCCCAAAGCCCGGGGAATGGGACTCAGCAAGCGCCTTCTCACGGAAGTGCACGCCGTCATGCGTGCTCACGGCGCTCAGGAATATGCGCTTTTCACCGATAACTACTGCGACTACAGCTTCTATCAGCGTAAGCCCTGGGAGAAGATCGGCGAAATGATCTGGCCTTCGCCGAAATGGGCTGGTTCTTCGCGTAGCTTCATGTTCGCGCGGCGCATCGCCTGACGGGCGGCGCTCTCTGCTCTTTAGTTTTCTCAGAGAACACGTCCGGCCGACCGCCCCCAATTAGACCCAAAGCGGCCGGCCGGACGCCTTCAATCTCTTCAGATCACATAGTCGGGCGTGCCGATGGAAGCCAGATAGCGCGACAAAAACTGCCGCGTTCTCGGTTCCTTCGGATTCGTGAAGAACACTTCCGGCGCGCCTTCTTCGACGACCACGCCCTTATCCATGAAGCTCACCTTGGCGGCGACATGACGGGCGAAATCCAAACTGTCCAAGACATATGTTGTGTAGGGGGATCGACCCGCTCGCTTTCAGGCTACTTGCCATAGCGAGCTGGAAATAAAACGCTACTGGTTATTTTTGATTAGGGGCTGCGCAATTTTCCACAGCTCCATGGCCGGGGTATCTGGGATAGCGTAGTTCATGGGGTCATGTTTTTGACAAACGAACAAAAAGTAACTTTCTCCCATAGAATCAGGGATGATATGTTGCCAGAGGGTAGGGATTACATCGCCCCCCTTACGCTTGCCTCGTAAGTAATAATCGCTTTGCAAAGCGCGAAGTTGCCGCTGGCGGCAGTCCACTTGAACATAGTTAATCACAGTGTCAAAGGGAATCGCCTTGTCCACATTAACCATTGCGAGCCAAAATCCTTTGGTGTCTTGACCCTCGTCCTGTATGGTAGTTGACTCGATAAATGCCGCATGCGGGTAAGGGCCGCCGATATACGACCAAGTGCCGCATAGTGCGGCTTCGGAAATCAAAAGCAAGGCAATCGCCGCCGTCGGAGTTTTCATACATCCCTCTTTGAAGCTTCTGATGGTTCACAGCGTTCTCAAGCCTACAGCCATCACTCCATCCCCGCACCTAATTAAGGGTTTTTAACGAGGTTGTATACGTACATTTTGCCTTAGACGTCTGCGCGCATGCCCGCTTGAAATCTGTATGAAACGCAAATTTGCTTGTGTAACTATATGATCAAAAGGCGAATTCCGCCTGACGGGCGGCGCTCTCTGCTCTTTAGTTTTCTCAGAGAATACGTCCGGCCGACCGCCCCCAATTTGACCCAAAGCGGTCGGCCGGACGCCTTCAAGAGCCTTAAATCACATAGTCGGGCGTGCCGATGGAAGCCAGATAGCGCGATAAAAACTGCCGCGTTCTCGGCTCCTTCGGATTCGTGAAGAACACTTCCGGCGCGCCTTCTTCGACGACCACGCCCTTATCCATGAAGCTCACCTTGGTGGCAACATGACGGGCGAAATCCAGCTCATGGGTGACGATGACGAGCGTGCGGCCTTCTTCGGCCAATTTCTTGATGACGGCCAGCACTTCGCCTACCAGTTCCGGGTCGAGCGCGGAGGTAGGTTCGTCAAAGAAAATGACGTCGGGATTGGCTGCGATGGCTCGGGCAATGCCGACGCGCTGCTGCTGGCCGCCCGAGAGCTGACTCGGGTAGTGATCCGCGCGGTCGCCCATGCCGACTTTTTCAAGACATTCCCGCCCGATGCGCTCGGCCTCGGCAGCGGAAAGTTTGTGTACGACGCGCAGGCCTTCGGTAACGTTTTCCAGTGCGGTGAGGTTACGAAAGAGGTTGTAGTTCTGAAAGACAAAACCCGTCTTGCGGCGGATGCGGGCTGCATCCCGGTGATTCACCTTCGGGAGGTCGAGCACCTCGCCCTCGAAATTCATTTCGCCGCCGTCAGCGGTTTCAAGAAAGTTGGCAATTCTGAGGAGCGTTGTCTTCCCGGAACCCGAAGGACCAAGGATGGCGACCACATCGCCCTTAGCCACACTGAGGCCGACATTTTTGAGCACTTCGGTGCCGCCGAAAGACTTCTTTATATTCTTGAGTTCAAGCATCTTTGGGGCCCCTCATTAATAGTCGTAGTGCTGGAGTTTCTTTTCGCCCCAAACCTGAATGCGCGACAAGATCGTTGTGAAGGCGAGGTAGATAACGGCCGCTTCCAGGTAAAGCCAGAAAGGCTCATATGTGCGGGCGGCGATGCGCTGCGCGCTCATGAACATTTCATAAACCGTAATCGACGAGGCGAGTGAAGTGTTCTTTACGAGCGAAATGAACTCGTTGAAGAGCGGCGGGAAAGCTGTGCGGAAGGCCTGCGGCAGCACAATGCGGAACATCGTCTGCGTCCAGCTCATGCCGACGCAGAGCCCGGCTTCGAGCTGCCCCTTAGGCACTGCGCTGATGGCAGCACGCAGGGCCTCAGAAGCATAGGCGCCCACATTGAGCGAAAAGGCGATCACGGCCGACGGAAAGGCGTCGATGACAATGCCGATGCTCGGGAGGCCAAAGAAGATGACAAAAAGCTGTACGAGCGCGGGCGTGCCGCGGAAGATCCAGACGTAGATTCGGGCGAGCGGCTCGAGAACGGGCGTCTTTGCCGTCCGAATGAGTGCAATGGCCACGGCGACAATGAGGCCGATGGCAAAAGAAATGAGGGTGAGCGGAATCGTCACGCAGATCCCGGGAATGAGAAGCTGAGTGAAGGAGTCCGACAATATTTGAATGATGCGCTGGTCCATGACGTGCTCGGTTTGGGGGCCGCTCACAACCGTGATTGCCCTCTGGGAGAGCGCACGGCCGTTTAGAGCGGTTTGGGCGGGGAGCTTGCAGGAAGTGTCTAATGATAGGGAAGCGGCGCCGGACTTTGGGGGCTTTTCTGTCCTTTAAGGTCAAGAGTTCGGGCAGAAAAACTTGTCCTTGAGGTCCGACGCCGCCAAAGATCACTTCGTTGACACGTCAATGCCGAGGAACTTGATGGAAAGCGCCTTCAGAACGCCTTCGGCGCGAAGTTCATCGAGCGACTGGTTGAGCGCCGCGAGAAGCTTCGGGTTGCCCTTGCGCACCGGAATAGCCACGTCAATGCCCTCTTTGGTCGTGGCGACCACCTTCACCGGCACATTGGGCTGCGCCTTGCGGTAATCGACCCAGGCGAGTTCGGAATTCACCACAGCATCGGCGCGCCGCTGAGCAATCAGCTGAACCGACTGCGCGAAGTCCTGCACCCCGACGATTTCTGCGCCCGCATTAACCGCAATCTTTCCCCAGTTGGAGGTGATGGTCTGCGCCATGCGGACGCCTTTGAGGTCCTCAAAGCCCTTGATCTTCTCGTTGTCGCTGCGCACGAGGAGGACGCCCTTGATTGACACATAGGGCTTCGTGAAGTCGTACTTCGCGAGGCGCTCAGGCGAAAGACCAATCTGGTTGATGCCGATGTCGTAGCGTTTGGCGTCAATGCCCGCAATGAGTGCATCCCACGGGGTTTCGACAAACTTCGCTTCAACGCCGAGCTTCTTGGCGATGGCGCGGCCTACTTCCACGTCGTAGCCCGTGAGGCGGCCTTTTTCGTCATGATAGGTATAGGGCGCATAAACCCCTTCCGTGCCGATTGTGAGGACGCCGCGGGCCTTGATGTCATCGAGATCTTCGGCGTGTGCGGCGTTCGCGGCGAAGCCAAACGCTGCTGTCAGTGCAAGCGCGGCGCCGAGCGTCCAGCGGCGAGAGACCGCGCGCAGTGAAAAATAATGGGCAGAAGCGGAAATGGAGTGCGTCATGATGAAAATCCTTTGAACTTAGCGAATTCGATGCGTTTTGCTCAATAACGGTCCGCACCGGCGGGGCCTCCGATAGAGCCGCGGCGGGTGGTCGGATAAAAAGTGTCGTGACCCTGCCGGAAGCCCCGCGGGTGCGGACCGTCACTTTTGATGAGTGAGCTCGGTGAATGTGGTTTAGCGGCCGGAGTGCTTCATCAGCGCTTCGCGGCGGCAAAGGCCTGCTCAAAGTCGGCGATGAGATCCTCGATGTCTTCAATGCCGACGGCGACGCGGATGAGATTGGGCGTTATGCCGAGTTTCTTCTGCAGTTCCGGCGCATAGGACTCATGCGTCATGGTGGCCGGAATGCTGATCAGACTTTCAACGCTCCCGAGACTCACGGCAAACTGGAAGAGCTTCAAGGCCTTCACAAACTTTTCAAGGTCATAGGCCTCTTCATTGAAGCGGAAAGAGAGCACGCCGCCCGCGCCTTTGGACTGGCGGCGGTTGACGGCATAACCCGGATCGGATTCAAGACCCGGATAAAAGACGGCTTCAACCCCGGGATGAGCGGAAAGGTAGCGCGCAATCGCATGGGTATTTTCTTCGTGGCGGGCCAGGCGCAGCGGCAGCGTTTTGATGCCGCGCTCGAGCAGGAAGCTGTCGAACGGATCGAGGACGCCGCCCAGGGCCTTCGAGTAGAGCTTGAGCTTTTCGTAGAGCTTGTCGTCATTGAGGACGACGAGCCCGGCGAGAAGGTCGGAATGACCGCCGTAATATTTAGTGGCCGAATAGATGACCACGTCGGCGCCGAGGTCGAGCGGACGCTGATTGACGCCCGTGAGGAACGTATTGTCGACGGCGAGCAGCCAGCTGCGGGCTTTGGCAGCTTTGGCCACATGAGCAATATCGGTGACTTCGAGGAGCGGATTAGAGGGCGTTTCGATGTAGACGAGCTTGACGTCAGCGGGCGCCGTTTCAAAGTCGTAGGTATTGAAGTCGTCGACCACCGTGAATTGGACGCCGCGCTTCTTAAAGAGCTCGGTCGCATAAAGCCAGGTGCCGCCGTAGACGTTGTTGGAGATCAGCACGCGGTCGCCGGCATTGAGCGTTTCAAAGACCAGCGAAACCGCGGCCATGCCGGTGGCAGTGGCGATGCCGTGCTTGGCGCCCTCAATGTCGGCAGCATGCTTTTCAACGTCCGAACGCGTCGGATTGGCTGTGCGGCTGTAGCCGTATTCGCGGAACTCCGTCGGCCCCTTTTGGATAAAGGTCGAGGTGAGATAAACGGGGAATGCGGCAGCGTAGTGGGAAGTGTCGGTGAGACCGCCGTGAACGGCAATGGTAGAGATCTTCATGATGATGGCCCTGGACGTCAATGAATAAGTAAAGCTTTTAAAAAATGAGTTGATGATGTATTACCGAAGTCTTTTGGTGTTTTTAGGCGTAAAGGAAGCCCCGCTTTCTGTCAGTTATTTCTGTCAGAAAGTCAAATTACGAAACTAAATGAATTCGGAGTCTAAAAAAAAGGCGCCGCTTCCGCGACGCCTTTGGGATCCCGCTGAGATAAACCTGACTCACCGGAATATGGCTGAATGTTCCGGAAGTTCAGGTCTCACGACATCGAAACCATGCGTCGCGGCCGGTCTGCGTGCAGCAGCACATCAGACACGCGCACATGGTGCAGCACATCAGCTTGTAGCGACGCTCGGTCATGGTTATAAAAGTTCCCAAAAAGTCGTGAGAAAACGAGAATTTCTAAAAAATGAAAAGTTCGCTTTCAATTTTGCGCACCCATCATTTTGGGCGCTGTTGGGGTAATCATGGAATGAATTGGTAAAACCGTCAATAAGACATTCATCTTAGTTCGGTAAAAAAGACACTCTTCATCGGTAATACCTCACATTGAAGCCCGTCCTCCGAACCAGAGAAAAGATCCGTTCATTCTTTTTCGCGGTTCTGCCAGCGTTCTGCGCCGGCAGCGAGCCGTGTGAGACCTTCAAGGAGCAGGGCTCTTTGCGTCGCAATATTGATGCGCACAAACCCTTCGCCGTCTCGGCCGTAATGCGAGCCTGCTGCAGCCCAGACTTTCTCGTGCGTTTTAAGCGACTCGCAAAAGGCGTCCGTGTCTAGGTCCGCGCCCAGCATTGGCCGCATGTCTGCCCAGAGGAGGTAAGTGCCTTCGAGCTTGGAAAGCCGGCAGAGCGGCAGTTTTTCGGCAAAAAAAGCTTGAGCGGCAGCCAGATTGCCCTGCAGATAGGAGAGCAGGGCTTCGAGCCACTCCTCCCCTTGGTTCCAGGCGGCAATATCCGCAGCAACGCCGAACACATTGACGTCGCAGCACTCGTTGTCATTGATCGCCCGGTCAATCTTCGCTCGGACCTTGGGGTCGGCGGCAATAATGGCAGCAATGCCGGCCCCGGCCAGATTGAAGGTCTTGGTGGGGGAGGTCAAGATCACCGTGCGCAGGGGATCGACGCCCTCAACTTGAGCCGCAGGGAGATAACGGCTGCCGCCAAAGACAAACTCGCCGTGAATTTCGTCGCAAACGAAGAGCACGCCGGCCTGGTGTGCGATTTGAGCCGTCCGGCGAATTTCGTCGGCCGTCCAGACACGGCCCACCGGATTGTGCGGGCTGCAAAAAAGGAGCACCTTCACTCTGGGGTCGGCGAGCGTCTTTTCGAGCGCCGCAAAATCAATCGCCCAGCCGGCATTGCCCATTAGAAGCACAGTTTCTGCCGCAAAGCACCCGTTGTTGCGGATGCTCGAAAAGAAGCAGTTGTAGGCCGGGGTCATCAGCGCCACACCGTCGCCCGGCCGCGTAAAGGCTTTGATGACCGCGGAGACGGCGGGGACCACGCCGGTGGTACAGAGCACTTCTTCGCGGCGGATCTGCCAGCCGTGTCGCCGGGCAAACCATCCTTGGAGCGCTTCGTACCAGGCGTCGGGCACTTTTTCGTAGCCGAAGACGCCGTGCCGGACGCGGTCGCTGAGCGCATCAATGATGCAGGGGGCCGTACGGAAATCCATATCCGCTACCCAAAGCGGAATGACATCCGCATCGGCAGAATCCCACTTGTAGGAACCGGTGCCCCGGCGCTCTGTCGGTTCGTCGAACTTGAATGCCTTCATGCTGAATTTCCCCTTCTTCGGCAACGAAAGCGCCTATTGTGCCGTACCGGTTTCAATGATGCAGTCCGATCCGCTGCGGCGGTGTTCGTCGAGAATCAATTTGCCGAGCGATTCGCAGCGGATGCGTCCGTGAATCGGGTTCTTGATGCTCGTTACCGAGCTCCTTATGTCCGCATTCACGGTGGAATACTCAAATCCGAGATCGCAGTCGGGATCCATCGTGCAGTTTTCAAGCACCAAATCCTCTGCATAGCAAAGCGGCTGAGTGCCCTTGATTCGGCAGTTGACGAGCTTCAGGCGCTTGGTGTGCCAGCCGAGGAATTCACCGTCGATTTCCGAGTCGTACACCGTGACGTCCTCCGAATTCCAAAAGGCGTCTTTGGCGTGAATCTCGGCGTCGCGGATCACCATATTGCGGCAGTACTGGAAAGCATAGTTGCCGTGATGAACATAGTCGGCGATATCAATGTTGGCCGAATGCATGAAGAGATAATCGGCATGATCGGCCGACACGTGCCTGAGTTTGATATTGCGGCAGTTCCAAAGCGTTTCCATCGCGTCGGAGAGTTCTACCTGCTCGAGGTCGATATTTTCCATGTCGCGGAACATCTTCGGCGCATCGATTCGGGTGTGCTTCATGCGCACATCATCGGCGTACCAGATGGCGGCGCGGGCGCCGGGCGCAAAGCGGCCGCCCTCGAGCACCACATGTTTGGCGTGCCAGAAGGGGTATTTGCCTTCGAAGAGGCAGTCTCGGGCGGTGATGTTTTCGACGTGCTTTAAGGCGGATTCGCCCGGATGAATGACAACGTGGTCGAGCTCTGCGCTGCGGAGCGCAAAAAGCGGGCGCTCACCGCCGTATTCGACATTTTGGAGGATCTGCATTTTTTTTGTCCTGTTTCAATGGTGAGGCTGACCCGAAAAAAAATGCCGGCATCTGTTTGGGGCATCGTCGGCCAGCGAATATGAATCGCTTCAAACTCTAAGACCGCAGGCTTTAGCCCGCCCTGCTGATCACTGCAAAGAACTGTACGATTCTGCTCGAGCCTTCAAACCCCTAAAAAAACGGCTCGAACATGCGAAGTTCGAGCCGTATCGAGCGCCAATATGTCTCCCAAGCTTCAGAAGAAGGTCTGCAGGAGTGCATTAAAGGCCACCGCGAAGACAATCGTGATCGCCAAATTGGTCTTCAGGGCCACAACGACCGTGGCCGCGAGCGTCACGAGCGTCACAATGTTTGTCGTCATAAAGGCCGGCGCGGCAATGGAAATCATTACGCAGCAGGGCGCGGCATCCAGAATGCGCTGCATGCGCGGCGACACGGGATGACGGCGAAGCACCAGCCAGCCGATCAGGCGTGTGGAGTAGGTGGCGAGCAGCATGCCGCAGATAACGATGAATTCCTGAAGCGACGGCAGGGCGAAAATAGTGCGAAGCGTATCGGACATCTGTGCATTCTCCTTATTCGCTTACCGCTGCCAGAACCAGACCGGTAATGGTGCCGAGCAGAATGCTCCAGTGAAGCGGCACAAAGAGGCTCGATCCGGCTGCGACGAGCGCCGAGGCCGCCATCGGGCCGGATTTGGAAAGCGCCGGCCGCATCGCCGCCACGAGACCGATGAAGGTGGCCGGAAAAGCCATCAGGAACCCCCAGCGGGTCAGGTCGCCGAGTGATCCGCCGACGGCGGCGCCAATCGCAGCGATCATGAACCACGAGGTCCAAAGCGTTACGCCGACGCCCATGTGGTAGGAAAAGGAGAAGAGCTCAGCAGCAGAGCGCCCCGCCTTGCGGCGGCGATGCACTTCCTGCATGGATAGTGCCCAGGTCTCATCGCACATGACGAAAAAGGCGAGGAGGCTCCTTGGCGTTGACACTTTAGCGCTCTGCATAAAGGGCGTGAGCGCTGCGCCCAGCACAATGTGCCGGCAGTTGATCAGCCAAGTCGCGCAGACAATAACAATAAAGCTCGGTGCCGAGCTCCACAGTGCCACAGCGGCAAATTCACTGCCGCCCGCAAAGTTGAAAGCACACATGATGGCCATGCCGATGGCCGAGAGCCCGTGCTGAGCGCCTTGCGTGCCGAGAATAAAGCCGAGCGGCAAAATGCCGATCATCAGCGGCAGTGTTGAGCGTGCGCCGGCCAAAAAGTCGGACCAGGCATCATCATGGACCGCTTGACTGACGGCTTTGGAAGAGGGCTCAGTTTCTGAACCGGCTGACCCTGCGTCAGTTTGAACGCGCTCGGAAGACGTTCCGTCTTCTGCGGACACGGCGCCTTCAGTAGGTTTTGTCATAGGGCAAGTTGGAAATTTGATTGACTGGAAGATCGATTCTAGGACTTCTGCGCACCGAAAAAGTGCATGCGGCTCAGGCATTCCTATTAGTGCATCAGACAAATTAGGTAATAGCTGACCAAACACCATCTGGCCGTCTGCCGATCGAGCCGAGGGTCTGCCGCTCAGCATCTAATTACTTTGGCGGAGTTCTTTTGGTGGATAGGCATTGTTTGCACCGCGTTCTAGCATCCGAATCAGGTTGTTCCTCATCGGAGGTTGCATGTCAGTCGTCTTGCTGTTTGAAGCTCAGGTTCAGCCCGGGCGCCTTGAGGCATACGTCCATTACGCGCTTGAAGCTCAAAGGGATTTGGCTGCGGCTGACGGATGCCTTTCGACCGAACAGCTCATGGCTGTTGATGAGGCTCGCCGTATTATGGTGAAGTCCATCTGGCGCGACTCGGCTTCGGCTCAAGAGTGGAACCGCACCAACGGCGCGCTGCTCGCAGAGCGGGCAGCTCGGCTCTCACTCTTTGAAGATTATTCCGTATCGCTCCTTTGTCCTGCTGAATTCACCTCGACAGCTGCGCCGGCGCCGACGATTCGCGAGTCTGCCGCTATAGCGAGCTGAGACGCACCAGAGCCGCTCAAGAAAGATTCCCTGCCGCCGCAGTCACCACCTCCATGTAGATCTCCGCACCCGACTGCGGCGGTTTTTTCTCCATCGAGCCTTTCGAGCCTTTGATGGATTGAATTTGCTCAAAACTATAGAAGCTTCCCGACGCCTGACGGCATCGGGAAGCTTCCGTGCAGTTTCAGCCGCTCGCCCCGGGCTGACAGCCCGAGGGTGAGCATCACTATTCTTATTGAGCCGTCTTCAGATAAGCGTCTGCGGACTGGCCGGCGATGCGGCCGAACGTCACAATATCGGCCTGAGCGTTGCCGCCGAGGCGGTTGCCGCCATGGACGCCGCCCGTGACTTCACCGGCCGCAAAGAGACCCGGGATCGTGTGACCGGCAGGATTAAGCACCTCAGCCTTGGTATCGATCTTCACGCCGCCCATCGTGTGGTGAACGGCCGGCTGAACCTTGACGGCAAAGAACGGGGCGGTCTGCATGGCCTGCGGCATGTCGGCACGGCCGAACGCATCCTTGCCCGCAGCTTTTCCGGCCGCATAAGCCTTGAGCGTGGCTTCAAGCTCAGCCGCCGGCACGTTCATCGCCTTGGCGATTTCGGCGACGGTATTGCCCTTAACGGCCAGCCCCATCGAAATATAGGAGTCCATGAGCTTAGCGGACTTGCGGGTGGCATCATCCCAGAAGACCCAGGCGAAGCGGCCGGGCTGCTTGAGTTCTGCAGCCGAAACCACATCGCGCGTCAGGAGTTCATTGGTGAAGCGCTTGCCTTCGGCGTTGATCAAAATGCCGCCGTCGCCGCGCACGCTTTCAGAAATCAGCGTGCCGTCCGGCGCGGCCGTCGGATGCGCCTGAATCTGCTTCATATCCACGAGCGCTGCGCCGGCGTGTTCGGCAAGGATAATGCCGTCACCCGTTGCGCCGGGCTGATTGGTCGTCGCATAGCCCTTGAGTTTGGGCTGATACTTGACGAGCATATCCTGATTGGCGCCGAAGCCGCCGGTGGCGAGCACCACGGCCTTGGCATCAATCGTATAGACCTTGCCGTCCTTGGTCGTGGCTTTGACGCCCGCTACGCGGCCGTCCTTCATAATGATTTCGGTAGCGCGCGTCTGCGTGCGGACGTCCATCTTGCGGTCTTTAGCGGCCTTCCAGAGCACACGGATGACTTCCGGGCCGATGGCGGAGCCGTCTGTCGGACGGTGAGCGCGGGGATACTTGGCGCCGCCCGCGCGCCCAACGGTATTGAGGTCAGCACCCAGTGAAACGAGCCAAGCGACGGCGTCCTTCGCATGGGTGGTCAGCGTGCGCACCAGCGCAGGGTCATTGAGGTTGTGGCCGCCCTTCATCGTATCGGCATAGAACTGATCGATCGTGTCGGGGATGCCGGCCTTTTTCTGCTGCGGCGTTTCCGCGGCATTGATGCCGCCTTCAGCACGCACTGTATTGCCGCCGATCATCGGCATTTTTTCCAAAACCACCACTTCGCGGCCGAGGTCATGGAGCGTAACGGCTGCGGAAAGGCCCGCTCCGCCGGCGCCAATCACAACGGCATCGGGATTAGCAAAAGCTGCGCCGACGGAAAGAGCCAGTGCGGCGGCAATGAAAGTGCGCTTCATAAAGTATTTCTCCTTGAGGGCTTGCTCGGAATGCGTCCGAGCATTTTGTCGAAATGGTGCATCCGCGGCCGCACTCGGTCAGACGGCGGTTTTGGATGCATTGAATCTGCCCGACAGTATCTGCCTGGCGGGCGTCCGATGCGTTGAGAGATACTCAATGGCCCTTTGAGGTATTCTTTATGCCCTCGTCGGTATACAGACGATGACAGAATGATGTTTATCTTTTTTGAGTACGCAATGCGAATTCGACAAAATCAATTGCTGAAGGCAAAGCGGGGCGCGCTTTAGGCAATACGAAAGCAAGCGGGCGTGCCGCCCAGCTGTCCTCCAGCTCGCGCACTTCTACCGGTGCGTTTGGCGGGACAGCCGACGCAGGAACGACTGCCGCGAGCGGCCCTCGAGCCACCAGTTCAACCAGAAGACTAAAGGAAGGGGCCTCAATAATCGGTTCAAAGCGAAAGCCTGCGGCCAATGCACGCTCTTTCATGGCTGCGGTCATTGGACTGGCCTCAGTGAGTGCAGCAAATCGAAGATTGAGGAGCTCCGCAAATTGAAGCGGCCGATTTTTAAACTGCTGAGCGGCGCAGGAGTCTCTGGGCAGAATCACCACATGGCGATCTTCGACAAATGGAACGAGTTCGAGCTTCGTCCGATATGCCGGCGAAAGTTCCCGAATACCGCCGATAAGTCCCAAATCGGCTTCGCCGGTGAGCACTGCCTCAGGCGTCAATGAACTTCGGTGTTCAGTTAATACGGCGCGGAAACTTGAATTTTCGCGCAGATAATCGGCCGCGATTCGGCAGAGAAAATTCTGCAGCCCTGTGCTGTTCGAAAAGATGCGAAGCGGCTCCGGATCATGCTTTGAAAAGGAATTTAATCGCGCGTCGAGCGCCGCCGCTTCTGCAAGAATGGGTACTGCAGCTTCGGCCAATGCGGTTCCGGCTTCAGTCGGCACGAGTCCTTTCCCGGTCCGCGTGAAAAGCTGCGCGCCGATGCCGTCTTCGAGTTTCCGGAGGCGAAGACTGACGGCTGAAGTTGTCAAATGTGCCGCTTCTCCGCTCGCTGACAAACTGCGCGTACGCATGAGAATCAAAAGAAGGCGCAGATCAGAGAGTTCATAGTGAAGCGGCATGTTTTTCGATACCAATCGAGATGCATTGACGGCAAATACAACTTTCGTTTTATGAAATTGTATGCAATTGCGGCACGAAAAGTCTTGCTTTGAGAGCAAGTACTCCCGCTAAGTCTTGTTGTGCGGCAGTAACAACGTAAATATTCAAGGCAAAAGGAACTTTAAGTCAAACGCAGCGCGGCATAAGGCATTCATTCGGCCAAGTACTTCAGATTGAATCTTTCTGCAGCTCACAATAGTTCAATCGCCTGCGGTTCTCTGCGCCGTCTTCAGCTTTGATCTTAGTATTCTTGCTTACAAAACCTGCTCAATAAGAATTCTTCATCCCATTGCATCACAATATTCTCTTTCTCGATATGTCTAAACAGTCTGATCGAACACGAGTTTGAATAACTTTTTTCTCAAGTCAGATATTGCTTTTGAGATTAAATTTGGTATTATTCGTTCCAACAAGACTTTTTCCCATTTTTTCGGAGAATAATATGTCCGATGATAAATTCGTAAATGAACTGACCCAGATTGAAGAAGAACAGCGTGCCCTGGATGCTCGCCGCGCTGCGATTAAGAAGCAGGTTGTGGAACGCGTTAAGGTCATGATCCGCACGTACCATCTTACGACGGACGACATCACCGTCCCCGCTCCGGGCGAACAGGACGACGACGGCCGTATGGTCAAGTACCGCGATGCCGACGGCAATACCTGGACGGGCCGCGGCCGCAAGCCGAAGTGGCTCATCGCCGCCATCAACGCCGGCGCCAAGCTTGATGATTTCCGCACCTATGCGGATCGCTCTGCTGAAGAACTCTGATTTTCTGCAGCATGACCAAAAGCGGAACTTCCTTGGGTGAAGTTCCGCTTTTTTTATTCCAGTTCACGGCACGCTCAAACTGTCTCTCGATACGATTTGGCAGCTGGTTTTGCCGAGGAATGAACCTCGGCACTCCTTCTCAGATTTACTAATGACTGAACCGCGACGGCGATAGAGAAGGGGGATGTCGGTTTAAAGAAATAGGATGCGCCGCTTCATCGGCATAAGCATTTAGGCGAGGTTTCCGGCCTCATAGCAAGCCGTCCGCAAAGTCGAAACGGAAAGGATGAATGATCAGTTGTTCAATCAAAATCAACCTTTTATCAATAACGGATGATCGGCTGAGCGGCGAAGAGATGAATCATCGCATTCCAAGTTCTGATCGTAATAGGCAATACCTTGCTCGGAATTGAGCAGTCGTTCTGAAAGATTTGATCAAAAATCAGCATGAAGCGCATCCGATCATTCAGATCGCGGGATCACTTCTGCAGTTTGCGCCAAAGCCGCTCTTTACCCTGCAGATCTATTGCTAATTGCGAAAATCTTCTGGTTACGCCATGAACGAACAAAATATCAATCCGGGTATCTTTGGGCTCGGCAGTCCGAATAATGTCTACTGCCAATATTTCTCCGGCCGCAGCTGGCTCAAAATGCTCACCGTCGAGCGTTTAGTGACGGCCAATGTCACTTTCGAGGCGGGCTGCCGCAACAACTGGCATGTGCATCATAAAGGCGGACAAATTCTGCTCGTTACGGCCGGCCGCGGCTGGTATCAGGCGTACGGCGAACCTCCCCGTGCACTGAAGCCGGGCGATGTTGTCAATATTCCGCCGGAAGTAAAGCACTGGCACGGTGCGGCAAAAGATTCGTCTTTCGCCCATATTGCCATTGAAGTTCCGGCCGAAGGCTCGTCAAACGAATGGCTCGAACCCGTTTCAGACGAAGACTATGCAAAGCTTTGACGAATGACGCAGAGACCGGCAGGGGTGTTTGCCCATAAGAACGAAACGCCGTCGTCAGCGGTTTGAACGTTTGGCTGACGACGGCATTTGGGGTTTTCTCCGCGGGCTTTCCGCCTGACTGAAGTACGGCGCAGAGGTGTTTTCAGACGGAATGCTTTATCCCAGAGCGACCAAATCGCAGCCGGCCGGAGCTGCAAGCGTTGCAGTCATATAGAGAATGCGTCCGTCATGCGGGGCATGAATCTGCGCGAGCACCGCGCCCTCGAAATCCTCGAGATGCCCAAGCAGGTCACCCTTGAGGACATCATCGCCCGCCTTGACGCGCGGGAACCAAAGGCCAAACTCCGAATGCGACAGATAGGTCGCAAACGGTGCCTCACGCTGGGCTGTATTAACCGGCACTTTGCCGTCAATAATGCCAAGGTGCGCGAAGAGCGCCTTGAGATCTTCAAAGTAGGCTTCTACTTCTTCGGGCTCCCAGAGCCCGCAGGCGCCGCGCTCGATGAGAATGGACGGCGTGCCGCGAAGCGCAGCGCTGTTGTAGGCGCCGGTGGATGCCTGTGACAAAACCCGGACCGGCACACTGAGCACCTGGGCTGCGGCACGGGCCGTTGTGGTCACCTCAGGCGCACAATTGCCGGGCACGTAAACATAAGGAGTGAGTTTTTCAAAGAGATCGCCGCCGTGCAGGTCAATGTAGAAGTCTGCTTCGTCTTGGAGCTGGGTGATCGCCCAAGCCGTCTTTTCCGACGCAGAACCTTCCGGGTTTCCGGGGAACATGCGGTTAAGGTTCTTCCCGTCTTCGGGGAAGATCGCTTTGGCGCGTTCCTTTAAAGCCGTTGGATTGCAGAGCGGCAGGACCGTGACCGTCCCGGCAATATCGGCCTGCGACAGAAAGGCTCTGAGTTTTCTGGCGGCCAAAATGCCGGGATATTCACTGCCGTGTATGCCGGCCGTGATCAGCACGTGCGGTCCCGGGCGGCTCCCCGATGTGCGGTATCCGCGCAGCGTGACGCCGCCTTCGATTTCAAACGATTCAATCATTGTGGGTTTTTCCTCGCAATGGTCAATAAAGAACTTGTCCCTGAACGTGCATCACATCACCGTGCGGCGTGCCGATTTCTTCATCTCGCTCCATGCGGGCTTCAGCTTCCGGATCCGGAGCGCCGTGAATGCCGATGCCCATCACAGCGCGCAGCAGATCGCGGGCGTAAGCATTGCGGATGTCCCCGATTCTGCTCATATCATCAACGGCTTCTACAAAGCTGCCGTTGTGGAGGAACCGCACGCGGTCGCAGAAATAGGTAATGGCGGTCAAGTCGTGGGTAATGAAGACGTAGCTGAGATTCAGTTCACGCCGCAGATCCTTCAGAAGGTCCATTACTTGAATCTGCGTTGCCGCATCGAGAGAACTAATTGCTTCATCGAGCAGAATGAAGCGGGGTTTCAGAGCGACGGCGCGGGCAATGCACACGCGCTGGAGCTGGCCGCCCGAAAGCTCATGCGGATAGCGGGTGAGAAAGCTTTCGTCGAGACCGACGCGTTCAAGGAGTTCAATGGTTTCCTTGCGCTGAGCTTCTCGGCTGATGTTTGCACCCTTCAGACGCATGGCACGGAAGGATTCCCCAATAATGCCCTGTACGCGAAAGCGCGGATTGGCCGAAGTGGTGTAATCCTGAAAAACAATGGAAATGCTCGACTGAATGCGCGCTTTGTCGGCGCGCGGGAGGCGGCCGTAGAGATCGAGCCCGTCGAGACGAACCGTGCCGGAGTCGGGCGCAAGCAGTCCGCAGAGGACACGTCCGAAAGTAGATTTGCCCGAACCCGATTCGCCGATGATGCCGAGGCATTCACCTTCCTTGAGGTCGATCGAAAGGCCGTGGAGCACTTCCTGACGTTCACGGCCGAAGAGCCGCGTCTGATTTTCCTTGCGGAATGAAACGCGGATGTCTTTTGCTTCAAGCAGCATGAACTTTTTCTCCTCGAATAGCCCGGCTGAAGGTCGACATGACTGAGAGATGCCGATCGATGAGTTCGCGCGTATAGGGGTCCTTCGCATGCTCAAAGATTTCTTCGGGCAGACCGCGCTCAACTGCAAGGCCGCGATGCATGACGACGAGCTTGTCCGAAATGAGCGAGAGCACACCGAGATCATGCGAGATGAAGATCATCGCAGCACTGCGGGACGTTTTAATGCGCAGAAACTCCTGCATGATGGCGTACTGACTGATGGAATCGATCGCCGTTGTCGGCTCGTCGCAGATGATGAGGGACGGCTTCAGGGCGAGCGCGAGACCGATCATCACGCGCTGGAGCATGCCGCCCGACATCTGATGCGGATATTTGCGCAGCACATCCTCCGGGTCACGGATCTTCATGAGTTTAAGCACTTCGATCGATTTGGCCCGAATTTCGGCACTGCTCCAGTCCGTATGTTCCTGAAAGGTTTCTGCCATCTGAGCGCCGATGCGGTAGAGCGGATCAAAGCAGCTCATGGGATTCTGCAGCACCATGCAGATCCGTGAGCCGCGAAGACGGCGCAGTGCATCGGCATCTTTCTCCAGAAGGCTTTCTCCCTGAAAGAACACCTTGCCGCGAACTTCGAACGAACGATCGAGAAGTCCCAGCATGGCCTTGGCGGTCATGGATTTGCCTGAGCCCGATTCACCGAGAATGCCGAGACACTCCCCGGGCGCTACGGAAAAACTGACGCCTTTGACGAGTTCGGCGGACTTCTTATCCTGATGGAAGGTGACGTACAGATCCTGTACGTCAAGTACAGACTGCTGAGACATCAGAGACGAACCTCCTTGGGATCAAGGGCGTCGCGAAGGCTGTCGCCCAAGAGGTTGAAGGCGCCGACGAGCACGACGACGGCAATGCCCGGAACGAGCATCTGCTCGGGATTGGAGATCATGACGTTCTTGGCTTCGTTGAGCATCGCGCCCCATTCCGGCATCGGTGCCTGAACGCCGAGACCGAGGAAGGAGAGCGTGGAGATGTTCAGAATGGCCCAGCCCGTGTCGAGACTCGCGAGAACGGCAAGTTCGGCAGCTATGCAGGGCAGCATGTGATGCGTGAGAATGAAGTAATTCCCTGAACCGATGGACTTGGAGTACAGAATAAAGTTCGATTCGGTGTACTTCACGACGGCCGTTCGGATCATTCGGGCGTACCAAGCCCATTTGATGAAGATATTGGCGATGATGACGTTCTCAATGTTCACGCCCATGAGCGCCACCACGGCGAGAATCATGATTTGGGACGGGAAGGAGAGCATCACGTCGACCACGCGCATGATGAATTCATCAATCGGTCCGCGGAAGTAGCCTGCCAAAACCCCCATCAGCAGTCCCAGCCCAATCGTGCCGGCCATGGTGAGGAGCGACAGGAAAAAGGTCGGACGAATACCGTAAAGCATGCGTGAGAAAACGCAGCGGCCGAGCTGATCGGTGCCGAGCGGATACTCCCATGAGGGCGAAGCGAACTTCATCAAAATATTGTTTTCATACGGGTCATGCGGCGCAAGCAATGGCGCGAAGACGCCCGCAAAGACCGTAAGCAGAATCACGACCAGGCAGAACTGCGTGACCGGATTGCGCAGAAAAACTCTAAGCATTTCAGGCCGTCTCCTGTTTGCGCAGACGCGGATCGACCGCGCACTGGATGATGTCGAAGAGGAGGTTGAAGATCACGAAGAGCACGCCCATCATGAGCACATAGGCTTGAATGACCGGGTAGTCGCGATTGAAGATCGATGTGATGCAGAGTTTGCCGAGACCGGGCCAGGCAAATACGTTTTCCACAACGATCGTGCCGGCAATCAGCTGCGGAATCGACATGCCGATGGCGGTCACGCACGACTGGAGCGAATTCTTGAGCACGTGTTTGACGAGAATCGAACCTTCCTTGAGTCCGCGGACGCGTGCGTAAAGCACATAGTCTTCACGCATGTTTTCGAGCATGTTGTTGCGGATCAGGCGGATATAGGTCGAAATGTAGGTTAGCGCCACCGTAAAGGCAGGCAGGATCAAATGGGCAAAAGTGCCCGAGCCGCTCGTCGGCAGCAAATCGAGCTTGATGGAGACGAACCAGATGAGGAGCAGACCCACCCAGTAAGCGGGCATGGCCGTTGTCGCAAAGACGATGCCGCGCATGATGCGGTCAAACCAGCTGTCTTTATAGACGGCAGAAAGAAAGCCGATGGGGAGGCTCAGCACGATCACATAGACCAAGGAAAGGCCCGCAAGTGACAGGGTGGCCGGCAGACAGCGGCCGAGTTCGCCCAGCACTGTGCGGGACGGATTGGTGTAGCTCACGCCGAAATCGCCCTGAAGGCAATTCCAAACCCAGTCGACATAACGCACGAAAAACGGCCGGTCCAGGCCCAATTCCGCACGGACCTGCGCGATGGCTTCGGGCGTAATGACGGGCGTCTGTCTTACGCGGAGCGCAACTTCCGCCGGATCTGACGGGATGAGATTGATAAAGATGAAGCAGAAAAACGAGATGACGAAGAGCAGCGGAATCGTTGCCAGCAGTCGTCGGATGATGTATTGGCGCATAGAAAGACAAATCCCCGGCGCCAAACTTCCATAAATGGAACGGCGCAGTCGAATAGGGGCTCGACCCTGCATGCATGCGTTCGAGCCCCTGCGGCATCAGAAGCGGTTACTTCCAATACATGTCGGCGAAAGGAATCTCGTATTGGTTCGAGAGGAAGCCGACGCCGCCCAGTTCAGCATTGAAAAGCGCTTTGTTGGTTTCGAATGAAATCGGCAGATAGACCGCGTCCTCGTGCAAATGCGTGAGCACGTAGCGATAGAGTTCGCGGCGCTCTTTTTCATCCGTACTCGTCAGGATCTTGGTGATGGCTGCGTCGATTTCATGCTTGTCAGGGAGACCGAGCTGAGCCTCATAGTCGCCGTAGACACGCTGACGCATTGCAGCGAGCGAAGACTGCGGATCATAGGGCGTTCCCTAGCAGATATTGAAGACCATGTCGAACTTGCCGTTCTTCATGTTGTCGCGATAGGACTGTTCTTCTTCGCCGCGGATTGAGATCTGCATGCCGAGCTTGCCGAATTCGCTCTGGAGGTATTCAGCAATCGTCTTTTCAGAAACCGAATTGGAGTTGTAAAGCAGCCCCAGCGCCAAGGGCTTCCCGTCTTTGACGGCAGGCGCGCGCTTGCCGTCACGCTTGTAGCCGGCTTCTTCAATCAGTTTGGCCGCTTCCTTCATGTCGTACTTATAGGGTTTCAGATCGATATCGCAGTACGGAATCGAAGTCGAATAGAGCGTGTCAGCGCCCGGCTCAAAGCCGTGGAAGACGCCCTGTGAGATCACCGACTTGTTCGTCGCATGCTGAATGGCCGTGCGGATCTTCTTGTCCTTGAGGATATCGTTGGTGGTATTGAGAACGATCTGACGGGTTGAAGTGGGCGAAGAAACGGCAATCGAGAACTTCTTGCTGTCGCGGTACTTGTTGAGCGCGTCAGCATCGATCATGTTCTTGCCCCAGATGAGGTCGATTTCGCCTTTTTCCAGCGCCAGAATACGCGTCTGATTGTCCGGAATGACCTTCACGACGATGCGCTTAATGGCGGGTTTTTTGCCCCAGTAGTCCGGATTGGCTTCAAAGACGGAGTATTCGTCAACCACATGCTCCTTCAGCACATAGGGACCGGAACCGATAAAGGCGGTAAGACCGTTCTTGGTCTTGCCGTCCTTCATGACGTTGGGCGAAACAAAAGCAAAGGGGCGTGTAACCGCAAGCTCCGTGAGCATCGGGTAGTAGGCTTCCTTCATCTTAATAACGAACGTGTTGGCATCCGGCGCTTCTACGCCTTCAAGAAGACGCATCATTTCAAGCCAGGAGTGACGCGTTTTGTTGTCAATCAGCGCATCAAAGTTCGCCTTGACAGCATAGGCGTCAAGCACGTGGCCGTCGGTGAACTTCAGGTTCGGGCGAATTTTGAAGGTGTACACGCGGCCGTCGGGCGAGATGTCCCAGCTTTCTGCTACTGCTCCGTGATACTTGCCGTCATTGCCAAGGGTGACGAGCCCTTCAAACACCATTTCCTGAGCGAACATTTCGCCGGCATAAAGGTGCGGATTCAGATCGCGAAGATCACGGTAATTGACGAATACCAGTGTGTCTTTACCCTGAGCTGCTGCGTGAACAGGCGTCGGCGAAGTAAAAAGAACAGTACCAGCGAGGAGCGTCATGCAGACAGCGCTGCCAAGCGCACGGCGGGTAAGGCGGAAGGGCTTCATTAGCAAGGTCCTTTCGTTGAGAATTAGAACGAGAATTGTTATCGATTATACGGAAAGAACTTTGAATGTTTAGATTCGTAAATTAGTTAACGTTTACTTACGTGCGTACCTTTGTTAAAAATCAAGCGTGGCACATCTTTAATCGGTAAACCAATAAATTAACGTAACTCTTTATCGTGTTGAATGGAGTAAACGATTGATGTGTTATGCGCCATTTCATGGCGCTTTCATTTTGGCATCGCCTAATCAGGGTTTGTGCTTAGCGCATTAATGCAGGATTGTTGGCTAATCAAAATCCGGTCTTAAGCCCCTTCGACAGCCCGATCGGGCGGCACGGGGTTGAGGCTGCCGCTTGGATGCCTGCAATTTCTGATGAAGTGAAGGTTTGTTGAGAAGCGGTTCTATGGCAGGCCGCAGCTCCTAGAAGCTTCTGCAGAAATGGACGGAACGCAGAACAAGTGAGTATGCGTTCCATCAAAGTATGTGAACACTCAAGCCCTAAGAGGTTCCTTTGATTCTTGCTGATTCTCTGAAATCGATTCGAAAGATGGCCGCACAGCCTTCGGCCTGAATCATCGGCTCCGCTCTTTGGATTCGGCAGCCGCAGCATGCTCAAAGATGCGGTCTACCCAGATGCCGTCGGCTTCGATGCGTTTGGGCTGCAGGTGATCGTCATCCCGATACCAAGCCTGCAGATTGCATTTCTGACCTGGGCAGACAATAGGGGTGGGGTCTATATATTCAGCAGCGTCACCAAGAATTCTTTGGATTTCTTCATTGCCGCGCTTCCAGTCATCGGCTGCTGGGAATGGCTGCACCATACCGACGGCGTCGCCCGTAATACGGTTGACGTGCTTCAAAGGATCGTAGATACCTTGCTGGCCGCCGACATTCGGCGTCCAAGGGTAATCCAGCATTACATAGACCTTCAGGTCTTTCCGGGTCTCGAGCAGCGGACGGACCGTTGCGGCCACCTGATAAAACTCTTCCTCTTTAATTTTTCCGCCCCACATGCTGCCGATGACGAGCGTGTGTACACGCTTGTCTGCAACAATCGCCTTCACTGCACGGGCATAGTCCCCCATGCGTTGGTCATTGAAAAGGAACCATCCGGCTTTGGCAATCATGCCGAAGTTGACATGATCGCGTTCGCTGAGCCGCTGAGCGCGCAGATAGTACTGCGCCATATGCGAGTCGCCAATGAAAATCAATGACGGGAATGCATTGGGGTTGGGGGTGGCAATATCCACGCCCTCATATTTGAATCTGGGGGCCTTTTCAAAGCCATCCCATTCATTCTCTGCACGAACAGAGATCACCTTGTCCTCAAATTTAAGCGGGCGCTGAGGGAATCCGTCCGTTTGGCGAATAGTCTCTCCGAGTGCCAGCATTAAGACTAAGCCAGCCAATAGGAGAAGCACGGCTTTGCCGGAATTGCGGCATCGGCGAATAGGATTTTCGACATAAAAATATACGAGTGCGGCAATGACAAAACTCAGCGCCAATGCGGCAATCAACACGGAGGGCGTTGCATCCGGCACGGCGATAAAGAGATAAGCCAAGAGCGGCCAGTGCCAGAGATAAAGTGAATAGCTGATCAGCCCGACAAAGGTCATCGGACGCCAGCAAAGAAGCGTACGGTTGAAAAGGGCATCGGGTTCGGCCGCGATGACCAGAACGGCGCCGAGTACTGGGATCAGCGTGATAAGGCCAGGATGCACAGCGCTTTCAGCGGCAAACGCCATCGGAAGGACAATCATCAGGATGCCGGCGATGGACAGCCCATTGCGGACATTTTGGGAAAAACGCGAGGTACTGAAGCCAATGAAGGTTTCAGAATAAGATAAAAGAATACCGGCACCTAATTCCCAAAATCGAGTCAATGGGAAGTAGAAGGCAAAATTGCGGTCTGAAGAAGAGAGACAGGCTGTGAGTGAACTCAATGCAATGAGAGCAGCAGCGATGCCGATCATTTTCACAGAACGGCTTAATCGCCAGATCAGCGTACAGATGAGCGGAAAAACAATGTAGAACTGTTCTTCAATGGCCAGGCTCCAAAGGTGGAGCAGGGGTTTGCGAAGTGCATCTTCCGTGAAATAGCCAATTTCACTGAGAAGCTGGAAATTTTGAATGAAGAGCGTGCTTGCATCAATGTGCATCCCCAAATTGGCATATTCATCTGGGAGAAGAATGAACCAGCCAACTGCAGCCACAAAAGTGAGCAGCAAAATGAGGTTGGGAATAATGCGCTTGATGCGCTTCTCATAGAACTCGATATAGCTAAATGAGCCGCTCGCTATGCCGCGGAAAATGATTCCGGAAATCAGATAGCCGGAGATGACAAAAAAGACATCCACACCAAAGAAGCCCCCGGGTATCAGAGACGGAAACGCGTGGAAGATCAATACAGGCAGAACCGCCAGCGCGCGCAGTCCTGTAATGTCGTTTCTCCATAATTTGGGGCGGCTGGCGGCGGTCATCGGTGTCATGGTCTTCATCGGCCGCTTAAGGGCATAGGCTCGCGGCGAATGTTTGTTTTGATCATTGGAACAGCTCATCGGGCTGGCGCAGAATCATATCTGCTGATGAGCTAAGGCGTAGTGCCTAAGTCCCTGAGAAATGCAACGACTTAATGCACAGAATGGTTCTATGCCCGCAGGCCGCAAATGTTCCCAGCACTTTCACCGTCCGCTATGCACTCTCCCGGCATCACAAAATACAGAGCTCGTCTGCCGCAAAGCAAACGAGCTCGGAGAAGGAATTAAAGGAACAAGCTGCATGCCTTCATCTGCAGCGCGGGTCCCAATCTCTTTATGAGAAGAGCGGAATCAAGCCGTAAATGAAGATCGCCAGAATGATCACCGGAATCACAAAGCGGACAAACTGGTACCAAAGATTGTAAACGGAACCGTGAAGCTTGCCGTCATTGGTAATTTCATCGAGCGCCTGATTCTTCATGGCCCAGCCGACATAAAGCGCCGCGCCAAGTGCTGTCACGACGAAGCAGATGTTGCCGGAAATAAAGTCATAAGCATCGAAGACGGAGCGATTCAGGATTCGAACATCGGCCAGCGGTCCGTCGCTCAGAATGCAGGGAAGATTGCCGAAGATGAAAGTGAAGATCAATGCAGTGTTGATGGCATTGACGTAGAGAAAGCCGAACTTTTCATGCAGCACCGAGATGATGACCTGATAGATGGTAATGGAGGTAGTCAGGGCGGCAACGACGAGCAGCAGGAAGAACACAATGGCGAAGAAATTCCCAAAAGCCATGTGCGAGAAGGCAATGGGAAGCGTCTTAAAGACGAGCGAAGGACCGGAATCCGGGCTCAGGCCGGCGCTGAAAAGCGACGGGAAAATCATGAAGCCAGCCAGAATGGCGATCAGCGTGTTGATGATGCCGGTAATGACGGCGGTCTTCACCATGCTTTCATCTTTCTTGAGATGACTCGAAAGGGTGATCATGACGCCGAAACCAAGGGAGAGTGCAAAGAACACCTGCCCGAGCACGTCAAGGAGGAGCTTGCCCGAAAGCTTGCTGAAGTCGGGCATCAGATAAAAGCGAACGCCTTCCCAAGCGCCGTCGAGCGTGAGATTGCGGGCAACCATCACGATGAGGCAGAGGAAAAGCAGCGGCATTAAGAATTTCACCGATCGTTCAATGCCCGCGATAATGCCCTTGCGGAGAATCACCCAGTTGATCAGCACAAAGACGGCTGTGCAGATGGTGATCATGAGGGGGGCTTGCTCAATATTGGCGTGGTAGAAGGTGCTCGTCAGCTCTTTGGTGACTGGGGAGGAAAGGTCAAGACCGCCCTCTATGCCAAAAAGTCCAAGAATCAGGTGGTAGATATAGGTTATGACCCAGCCGCCTAACGGCATGTAGTAGGACAAGATGCCGAATGCACCCAGAATGCCTGTGTAGCCGAAGAACTTCCAGAGCGGAGAGTATTTAGAGCCCTCAGGCAGAAAGGCGTCGATACTGTTGGCCTGCCCGCGGCGGCCAATGACATTTTCGACGAGGATGATGGGAATGCCCACAAAAAGCATCACCAAAATGAACATCAGGACGTAGGCACCGCCGCCGTTCTGACCAACGAGATAGGGGAAGCGCCAAGTTGCGCCGAATCCAATCGTAGCGCCCGCTACGGTCAGAATATAGGTCAGACGACTGCTCCAGGTTTGTCGTTGTTCCATGCCGTATCCTTTTAATTGTTTCTGCAGGATGGATGTCGAGGGTATCCGCATCCCGCATATGCCTGCCGTCATTCCATACGGATGCCGGCAGGTGTTTGAAGCAGCGGAGTCGGTATGAAACCCAACGATGAAGCACCTCAGTTCTGCGCTATAAGCCGCGCGAACTGATCCAAACTGCAAAAAACGTAAGTTTATACGATGCGCAAGGCGCGCCGCCGTTTGCGCACCCAGCTAACTCGTATTCATACATGCAGTTTTCGGCAGGTGTTCAGCACCGGTGATTTGGTCAAAATATTATTCAACATAATAGTCGTTATGTTGAATAATGAAGATTTCATCCGATTTTCTCATACGTATGAAGATTTATACTGTCGTTCTTACGGTGCTCATACAGCTTCATTTTTTTCAAATAAAACGGAGGGCTTCAATGCGTCAGTGTATGGATGCAGATAATCTGCATCGCCGCCTGAAAAAAATTCTGGGTCAAGTCCAGGCCATTGACCGCATGATTGATGAAGATGTCCCCTGCGAAGATGTCCTCGCCCAAATCAATGCTGCCAAGTCAGCTCTGCACGGCTGCGGCCGCGTTGTTCTTGAGGGACATATCAAACACTGTGTGCGTGACGGCATTGAACATGGTGATGCCGACAAAACCATTGACAGTTTTACCAAGGCGGTTGAACGCTTCGCCAACATGACTTAACGGCCTGTTGGTTTGACGTACTTCCCAACGAAATGAGCGGCTAATTGCCGCTCTTTTTTTGGGACTGCGGCTGGATGTGCAGATAGGAACCGCTCGATTTCACTTGCGTACCAGTACCCCTATAGGTATCATGCGTATGCAACGAATACCCATAGGGGTATATCGAAACGGTTTTCGGTCAGCCTAAGCGGGGTCGAAAACGCGGCAAACCTCATCTCCCTGCAGTCATGAAATCCTTCGTCAGCAAACTCGTCGATGGCCTGGAATATCTTCTCGGGCTCGGCGGCATGAAACGCGACATCGCCTTTCTCATTATTTCGGGCGCTGCCCTCTTATTAAGTCTCTTTGACGCTCCGCTTCCCTTCTCCGCTGCCTGGGTTGCCATCATCCTCTGCGGCGTGCCGATTGTCACCGAAGCCTTCATCGGCATCATTACGAAATTCGATATTAAAGCGGACCTTTTGGTATCCCTTGCCCTGATCGCCTCGGTCATCATTGGCGAAGATTTCGCTGCAGGCGAAGTGGCGTTCATTATGCAGTTGGGGAGTCTCCTTGAAGAACTCACCGTTGCCAAAGCTCGTGCCGGCATTGAAAAGCTCGTGCATCTCACTCCTCAGAAAGCTCGGTTAATCACGGCTCAGAACGATCAGATCGTGCCGGCCGAAGCCGTTAAGGTGGGCGACCTCCTTCGTGTTCTCCCCGGGGAAACGATTCCGGTTGACGGCGTGATCATCTCTGGTCATACGTCCGTGAACCAAGCCGTTATGACCGGTGAATCGCTTCCTGTTGACAAAGCGCCGGGCGACGAAGTCTCGAGCGGTACAGTCAATCAATTCGGTGCTTTTGACATGCGTGCCGCCAAAGTGGGCGAAGACAGCTCCATTCAGCGCATGATTCGTCTGGTTCAGTCGGCTGATGCCGGCAAAGCCAAGATTGTCGGCATCGCGGATCGCTGGGCCACTTGGATCGTCGTCATCGCCCTAACCTCTGCCGCACTCACTTGGTTTTTCACCGGCGAAATTATCCGCGCGGTGACGATTCTCGTCGTTTTTTGCCCTTGCGCACTGGTCCTGGCGACGCCGACGGCCATCATGGCTGCCATTGGTAACGCCACGAAACACGGTTTTCTTGTCCGTGAAGGCGACGCGCTCGAACGTCTGGCTACAGTTACCAAGATTACTTTCGATAAAACAGGGACGCTCACTTACGGAGCGCCCAAAGTGGTGCATGTTGAATCGATTTCTGCAGATTTCACTGCGGATGACCTTTATGCCGTCTGTGCTGCTGCAGAACAATTCTCCGAGCACCCGCTCGGCAAAGCGGTAGTGCGGTGCTTTAAGAGCGATGTCCGAACCGACATTGATCCGTGTGAAGCTTTTGAAATGCTGCCGGGCCGCGGCGTCAGTGCCTCCGTTAATGCTCATGCCGTATTGGCCGGCAGCCGGGAGCTCCTTGCTGAACACGGCGCTGCAGTGCCCGAAGAAGCTGAAGCCGCGGTTCAAACGCATCTCAGTCAGGGCCACACGATTGTTTATATTGCCGTCGATCAGAAAATGGTCGGCTACGCAGCGCTCGCCGATACCGTACGAAATGAAGCGGCTCAAATGGTTGCAGCTCTTGAAGGGCTCCATGTTTCGCCCGTGCTCTTGACCGGCGACCATCACAGCGCCGCCCAAGCCATTGCCGAGGAACTCGGCATTCGCGACGTACACGCCAACTGCCGTCCTGCAGACAAATTGAACTGGATCAGCACCTATCAAAAGCGTCTGGAAAACGTCTGCATGATCGGCGACGGCATCAATGATGCCCCTGCTCTGAAGAAAGCCAATGTGGGCGTTGCCATGGGCGGCATTGGGAGCGACATTGCCGTGGATGCTGCTGACATTGTGCTCGTCGATGATGATGTCAAAGAGTTGCCGCACCTCATTGCGCTCTCTAAGCGCATGCTGACAACCATCAAGGTGAACATGAGTTTCTCGATGATTTTGAACTTCATCGCGATCATTCTGGCGATGCTGGGCATTCTCAATCCAGTCGTCGGCGCTCTGGTGCACAATGCCGGCTCGGTGCTCGTCATCATCAACTCGGCCTTCCTGCTCAAATGGAAGCGCCGGTCAGCTTAAAGCAGATCGCTGTTTGAAAACTGGGCTGATGCATCGCTGCAGTGCATCAGCCCAGTTCGTAAAGATAACGGCGTTGGCGGCTCAAAGATCATGCTCGGAATTGACGAGATGCTCTGAAATCTCATCAGTCCCTATAAACCGTCAACGCCGTTTTATGCGCAGCCTTCCCTCCCAAGGTTTCTCAGGCGAAAGAGCCAAATACCGCAGAAGCGCCTTGGCTCTCTATCTCACAAAAAAACAATTAGAAGCGGTGCTGCAGGCCGACCGTTCCGAAGATCTGATTGAAGCGGTCAACCGTATCGAGCAGCTTGTCGCCGTCAGAATATGAGACGCCCGAATAAAGCTGCGTGCGCTTGGAGAGGTTGTAGTAGTACATGAGCGAAGCCTGATAGGCCGTGCCCTTCGTTTCCTTCATGTTGGTTGAAATGCCCTTCCAATCGGCGTTAATGACGCCCAGACCCGCGCTGAAGAAATGCGCTCCCATCGGATAACCTACGCTCACGAAACCGACTGTCAGGTCCATGCCGTCTTCGGAATCGGCGTAATTCGTCGATCCGCCGACGCCTTTAATCATACTGACCATGTCCGGAGCGCCGCCGATTCGCCAATCATTGCTGCCTTTATAGAAAATGGCTGACACAGCCGGGCCGCCGAAATCGTAGCTCCCGAGGACATGAATGCCGGTCGTTTCGTTTTTGCGAGGTTTCGTGCCGTCAGTATGGTGGCTGGGACGCTCCCAGTTGAGCACCGTGCCGATGCGCAGGGACTGACCCGTCCAGCCGAAAGCGGCCTGAATCACATGATTGTTGTTGGACCAGCCGTATTCAGTTTCTTCGCTGCTCGAACCATTGGAATAAAAGCCCTGAACGAAGAATCCGTCGTCGCCGTTCGTACGGAAGGCGATGGCATTGTCCATTTCACCCACGTTGAAGACCATGGTGGCCGGTGCCATGCCGGGCAGTCCGGATGCCGTCATATTCGCGCGGAGCTTGCGGAAGACCGAATACGGATCGGAAGCACACGTGAATGTTGAAATTCGGCCCATTGAAACTTCAATCTGACTGTTGCCCGCATAAAGACGCGCTACGCGATTAAAGAGCCGGTTGTCTTCCCACATGGCGCCCGAATCCGTGCTGTAGCCGCTTTCGAGCTGAAAACCCACATAAAGACCGTTGCCCAAATCTTCGCGGCCGGTAATGCCGAAGTGCGAATCGGTAGGCGTCTGCTTGTATTGGGCCATTCCGACATTGCCGTTGTCGGCTCCTTCAGTCTTTTGATAGTAAAGACCGGTGGCAACTAAACCGTACACATTAACGTCAGTTGCTTGAGCGGCAAACGGCAGGATGCTGGCTGCGGCAGCGGCGGCCAGAATGGCCTTGCTGATAGGCTTGAGTTTCATTTGTGAGCTCCTTTATTCCCTGCGGAGTTGGTCTTGTCCGCAGGCTGCAAAAAAAATGAGGCTGTTTATCTGAAGCCCAGTGATGCTGGTGAATTCATCTGCTTGCGGCTTCAGAGGAAGTTGTGCGAAGACGCGTCGACCCTCTTGCGATTTCTTGGGAACGAAATGCGTTGAGGATCGAGCGTCTCAGCGCGACGGCGGATTAGTGCGTGAAGGCTTGTTCAACGCTGATCGGGAATGCCTGGTAGCCCATGACTGAGTTGATTTTCAGTTCAACGGCCGGCTTCGTTTCCCCCCAGCGGTATTCCGTGAGATACGGATGAGCCGGTTCTTCCTTGACGTTGGGACCGGCGGACGGGCCGAGCAGACCAGCGGTGGAATAGAACACTACGACGGAGTTCTTGTCGGCCATGTACTTCGTGATGCCGGTCACCGGGCTGAAATATTCGTGACCAAGGTCCTTGCCCACTTCCCAGAGCTGCTGCACGGTCATCTTCTTCTGATCGATCTTGTAGATCACCCCGCGGGTGTACTTCTCTTCGGCGAGTGCGGGCTGCTCGAGACCACGGCCGTCGCCGTTGTCGAAGACCGACAGAATCAGGGTATCCGCATCAGACATTTCGTCAATGCGGTAGGCCGTGTGCTGCGTCCATGTCCAGTCAAAGTTGCCTTCGCATTTTCCGTTCTCGCACTTGATAGGCTTGCCGTCTTTATCAACAGGCTGCAGAACTTTTTCTGCCCAGCCCTTCTTCCAGCCGTCCGGGGCGCCGAGAATCCACTTCACTTTCTTATCGCGGCCAATCTTGATGGCGGCAGACTGGTGGCGGGACGAAATGATGATTGAGTCATCCGTCGGATCGTAGTCGACGGAATTGACGTGGGCCCAGTTGCGGCCTGCGCCGACACCCACAACGTCACCGAAGTTGTCGCTTTTATCCATTTCGGCAAGTTCAGCGGCGCTGATGGTCTGACCGGCCTTGGAGGCATCGATATTGAGACACACTGCGCCCTGATCGAGCGTCTTGATGACGTTGTCGCGGTACGGATCGAGAATTTCCATCAGGCGGAAATCGTCAACGACGCGGCCGTCCTGATCAATTTCTACGATAACGTCGCGAACCGTATGAACGCGGCGGCCGTCGGCACGACGATAGTCCGCGGAGCCGACGCGCAGGAAGGAATGCCCGTTCTGTGCGTTGTCAAAGGAGTGCGAGAAATCCGAATAACCCGAGGGCAGTCGACGGTCATATACCTTGCGGCCGATGAGATCGTACTTGCAGTAGTTCTGGCCGTAGCCCCAGGTGAGCGCGCCATCTTTGGTCTGCTGGAATCCCATGAAGTATCCCGATTTCCAGGGATTCTCGTTGTCGCCGATCTCCTGATCCAGAAGCCACCAGCGGACTTCGCCCTTCGTGTCGATGATGCCGATATTGGAATTAAAGGCCCATTCCACCGCGCCGCCCGACGGGTTGTTCCAAACGAAGCGGCTGCCAACAGGCATGGTGCTCATGAGCTGCGAATTGATGAGGTAGAGGCGATCGGAAAAATCCGGATCAACATGCACGGGCTTGACTTCAAAAGGCTTTACCTGATTGGGCATGCCGGTTGAAACCGTGTAGACACTCGGGACATAGAACCGATAGGTATCTTTGAACTTTTCAGACTTGCCCTGGAACGTGCGCGTGTAGCTCACTTCGACGGTGTTCTGCCAATCCGGATAGAGACCGAAAACCGGAATGCCGGCGTGGGTTTTCAATTCGGTGCGGGAAACTTTATAAGTAATCTCCTGACCGTTCGTCTTCGGCACGATGCGGACGGTGACATCCGAAAGATCGTAGCCAGCGTCACGGATGACTGCAGTGAGCGGTGCCACTTTGTACGGATTGACAATCACTTCGCCAATGTTGCCCTGCACCGGATACGTAACGTGAGGACCCGATGGGCCGCCCATAGCCATGGCGGGGGTTGAAATGGACAGCATCATGGCAGCCGCTGCGACGGCTGCACAGATTGGGACAATCTTCTTCATTTGTTTCTCTTTAATTGATCCGATAACGCTGCCGGAAACGATGTTCCGGAATGAATCAAAGTTTAGAAAACCAAACAAAGTGTAAAAATTGTCGAATTTCCGCTATCGACACGCACGGTTTGCAACATCGGCTTTCATGTTTAGAAAGACGCTTTGATCGGCTAAAGGCGGTGCTGTCTATTTAAGAACCGCGTTTTTTTGGAATGGCGTCTTCATCCTACTCGCTGCAAACCGAGCAGATTGAAGCGGCTTCAAGCGACGCCATGGCTTCACGCCACCCCGCTTCATCGTCAGAGCAATACTGACTCCATCGCCGTCTCGCGCAGCTGATCAGGAAAGAACGCAACCACTGCCGAAGCGGATCCGCATCGGTGCGCACGCTCCAATAGAGATGCGGCACCCACGGCGGAATCACAATACCTTTTGGCTTCAATGCAGCGAGGGGCAAGCGTTCCGTCAAAATTTCGGCGAGCGGAATGGGATGAATGGTGTAGCCGTCAGAATCTAAAAGCGACCAAGCGTTAGCCAAAAAGAACGGCGACTGGAGAAAACGCTGCGAAGAAATTTCATGAAACGGCATGATCATGGCGTTGAGCCCCGACGGCTGACTCACTGTAGGAATCACCATCGGATATCGAGCCAGCTCCTCTGGACCGACGATGCCGTCAGGCACCTCGCAAAGCGGGTGATCTTTGCGAACCAAAACACAGTGGGGAGAAGCAAGCAGCAGACGCTGACGCAGCGAGGGATCTGCAGGCAGATGCGGATCGCAGGCATACATGAAGTCAACCGCACCGGATCCCAATCCGGCAGCGGACTGACTGCCCAACGGCACGATTTCGATGCCGAGCTTCGGCGCGCGCTGATGAAGTTCCTTGAGGAACGGCATGATAAAGACCATGGCCGTGTTGTCGACGGCAGCAATGCGGATGACTTCACTGCTTTCAAGAATATTGAGTGTGGATGCACCGCCTAGAAGTGAATCCAGCGCTTTAAAAACATTTTGCAGGCGCGGCAGCAGCTCCAGAAGCTGGGGAGACGGCACCATCTGCGGGCCATGCCGGCTGAAAATTTCGGTTCCGAAAATAGCCCTCGCATCAGCAAGCAGTCGGGAGGCCTGCGATACGGAGAGTTTCATCGCTGCTGCAGTCTTAGTGAGGGACTGTGTATTGCTCAGAATGAGGACTAAACGCAGTACGCGCAGATCGATCCGGTCAAGATCTAGATGTGCAGTGTTGGTGGTTGGCATGGTGAATTCTGTGTTTTCTCTTCGGGGTCATCGAAGTCAGGTTCTGATGTACGCCTGTCGAACCGAATGACTTCTCGCAGTTTGCATTCTTTGTTTTCTTTAATATTATCAAATGCTTTAGTTATTTATATGGGTTTTAGAATCCCTTTCTACAGACACAAAGATTGCATGATGTAAACTGTTCTTGTACCCTAAAGGTATACCTGTGGCTGAACAGATACATTCCAATATTTGCCTGCATTTTTTACTTGATAAACAAGCGTTTCTTTTTCTGTGCGTTGACGGGGGGGGGGATAGATATAAATTGCAATGCACTTAAAGCATCCTACTGGAGGTTTACGATGCAGGTGCGTTCATTAAAACCCATTAATCTGGCTGTGCTAGCCGCATTAGCAACAATCGTTGCCAGTGTATCGTCGAATACTGAAGCTGCAGTATTAGAATACAAGTCAAATAATATTGTCGAAAGCGCTCTCGGCAATGCAGATGCTGGGCAATATGGCTTCTTGACTTTGATTGGGTCGGATGCAAATGAAACTTACAAAGGTTCGGATGGTGAGGTCGATTCACTTACCTTTATTAATAAGGCCGACGGCACAAACTCGCTTGTTTTTATAAATGGCGGAACGTTTTCAGTCAGCAATCTTAAAACATTAAGTTTCTTAACTGACCAAATTCTTTCAGGTAAGTCAGCTTCGAACAATGCAGGCATTCAGTTAATAAATGGCGGGAAAGTGAATGTTGATAATGTTCGTCAGGTCAACTTCGGCAGTCAAGATAAACGTTTTGAAGCTGATCAAGGTATAAATGTATACGGCTATAGTTCATTAGAATTCAACCATATTGATACGCTGTCTTTTTATACTGACGCCAATCAATCCGTCAATGTTCAGTCAACTGCATCACTCAATATTCATGACGTCGGCACGCTGATATTCGATAATGACTTGTCCAGACAGAAACCAAATGAAAATTCGTTATATTCGGCTTTGCAGCTGATGGTAATGCATAAAGACGATGGCCCTAATAATGCTAAGATGGTTGATATTGACGTCGACAATCTTATTATTAAAGCAAATTCACAGACTACGCTTTCAGCCGGCATTTCTATTACAGATCAGACTAACTATGCAGGGACAGCCTCGATCAATGGTTCCTTGAAGGCTAAAAATATTTCTATCGACGGCGGAACCTTCGGGATTCGATCTAATCGCAATATAGACGGTTCTCAAACGACCACATTTAACCTTACCGCAGATAATAACCTCGCTGTCAGCGGCGGTAAAAATGCCATATTGTTAGATAATCAAACGGGTGTTGGAAACGATTTGAATGTGGATGCTGCTAATGCCACATTTACGGGCGGCGAAGATGGTGTTCTCAGTAAAAACAGCACGGCATCCATTAAGGCTGACAGTCTGACCGTCTCCGGCGATGAAAGCGCACTCAATTTTGATAAAGAAAGCTCTCTGACGCTGGCAAACAAAACTGAATCAAAGACCGCCAACACTACCTTGAACGGCAATGTCACAATCGCTGGTAATGCAACCTTTACGAATCAGGATATCAATCAGACTGCCGGTACTTTCCATGTCGGTACTCTAAATGCCTCCAATTCAAAGCTCACCTTCAATACCACTGAAAAAGATGGCGTAAAGGTTGAAACGCTGAAGGGCGATCTCAAGCTCGAAGCCGGCGCTTCCGTCACCGAAAAGCTGGGTTCAGCGGAGAAAGTTGCAGAGGCGCTTAATACGATCATCGGCGGCAACGCTGCCGACCAGCTCAAACATAACTTTGTCGGCGGCGAGGCCAGCGACATGACAGGTGCCTGGAAATACGATGCCGCCTCGGGTGACGTTTCCTATGAGGGTTCGCGTCTGTCGCCGACTTTGATCGCAGTGACCCATGCCAACGCCGCGAATCTTGCTCAGTGGCGCTATGAAGTCAATCACTTGAGTGAACGCCTCGGCGACGTGCGCAGCCAAAACGGTGCTGTGGGTGCTTGGGCTCGTGTCTACGGTACGGACGCTAAGGTTTCTGATTCCGTTTCCACGAAGTTCACCAACAACACGATTCAGGTGGGCGGTGATGCCAAGGTGGGTGACACCTGGATTGTCGGCGCCGCTTTTGGCTACACCGACAATTCAACGGACTTTTCGAACGGCAGCGCTGACAGCGACGGCTACACCCTTTCCGTCTACGGCACGGCAGTTCTTCCCACCGGCAGCTATCTCGATTTGATCGGCCGAGTTGGTCGGATCAGCACCGATATTGATGTTTCAACCGTCACGCCGTTCAAGGCATCCTATGACAACACGACGGTTGGCTTGTCCGCGGAGGTTGGTCACCGCTTTGATCTTTCGCAGATCTTCTATGTCACGCCGCAGGCTGAGCTCGCCTACGGCCGTGTATTCGGCGACGACTACACTGGCAGCAACGGCATGAAGGTTTCTCAGGACGATTTCGATACGTTGATTGCCCGCATTGGCTTCCAGGCCGGCGCGAACTTCGCTGATAACCGCGGATCGATCTATCTGACGGCTTCGGTCAACCACGACTTCTTGGGCGACACAGAAGCCACCGCTTCGAAAGCAGGCGCACAGGATCAGAAGCTCAAGGAAGACCTGGGCGGCACTTGGTTCTCGTATGGGATCGGCGCGCAGTTCAACACGACGAACAACCTCTCCTTCTACGGGTCGCTCACGCGTGCCAACGGGTCTGATTATCAGGAGGACTATCACTACTCCGTCGGCGCACGTTACGTGTTCTGATGAAGCGGCCTATCAGGCTTGTGATTTTTGAAATCTTTTAGATTTCAGTTTAAGCGCCTTCAGCCTGAACTCCCGGTTAACTGATCCATAAATCAGCGGAGAGTTTTAGGCGGCAGTTTCAATCCAAGCAGCGCGAGCATATCGCGCTGCTTTTTACTTAACTGACGCACCACCCAAGCATTGGCGTTTCTGCGCTTCTCAGCTTTGATGCCGCGCAGTTTTGCCATCAGCACCTCCATGGAATCTTTGGGAATTTTCAAACCCGCAGTCTTGGCATTGGTCTGAGCACGACTCATCATCATGAGCCGCAGTGAGGCCGCTATCGTGCAGACAAAGAGCTTGCCCAGGTAGCTCTTGCTCGTGCAGCGCAGTCGATCTCCGTCTACCCAATTTTTGTATTGGCTGAAGTCCAGTTCAACAATGTTCCGCTTTTTGTATGCCTGCAGCGCAGCAAAAGGATCGCTTTCGATATTGCTGCGAATAACAAACATTCCGGCATATCGGACTGCCTCACGAATGGCCTCATCATTACGGTCCCAACGTTTCTTTCTGCCATCAGCAGCCGGCAGTTCTTTGATGTAGCGCCGGTACGTACGCCAAAGTTCAGGCGGTACCTCTCGATTATCTGCTTTGAATTTGAGAATCTCTGCCACTCTGGCAGCCAATTCAGTCATCTCGTCTTCATCAGCACCAGGGAAGCGGTACAGATGTACGAAGAGCTCCTTGTTAAGCATTCCGCTGTCGGTTTCGAGCTTCCACGATTCCTTAACCGTTCGGGCATAGGCACGAGTCTCTGCGTCGTAAAACCCAATGTCGCGGAACGATTCTCGGTATTCATCGAATCTGAGCTTCATGACGTCTTCAACAATGCGAACGCCTTGAATGAACTTCAGTTC
>OKVI01000117.1_pt1 | contig 95093 bp, 140 predicted proteins | sample 1607001 | NCBI WGS metagenome assembly OKVI01 (sample SAMN03281018, study PRJEB24777) | human gut metagenome | isolation source: fecal sample PR128 from 1 month old male Malay infant, vaginal delivered...
TCTTTGAAAGAGAATTAGATCGAATCTATCAAGCAGCTTAACCAAAAGTGTTCAATTTATTATTGCAATTTACGAAAAAAATTAAGTCGAAAAAATCTGATTTTATCATTAGGAGCAGGTGTATTTTGTTTTATTCTTCAGTTATTAACAATGTTTTCTGTCTTTGTTAATGCCAAACCGGATGTATTTACAGAAACATTGAAAACTGGATTAGCTGTACCTTTAATCTTATCCCTAACTTTAATCGGCCCCACTTTAGAAGAATTATTATTTCAAGCTGGAATTCAAAAGGGTATTTTCAAAAGGTTAAATCCATGGATAGCGATTATTTTGACGGCAATTATTTTTGCTGGTGCTCATAATGTAACTCTGAATTGGTCATTTTTGAATAGATTTTTATCCGGAGTAGCTTTTGGATATGTTTACCAGAAGACGGATGATATAAAAATGGCAATTTTGAGTCATAGTATATCTAATCTTTTACCACTGATAATCTGCTGCATGCAGGCTTGGAGTTGAAAAATCAATTTAAATAAATTTCTTCAAAAAATAATTGACATCCAACTTCCTTTTCCCTATACTAGAATATGTTCTGTTAAGGAACTGGTTTGGTAGCTCAGCTGGATAGAGCAACGGTCTTCTAAACCGTGGGTCGTGAGTTCGAATCTCACCCAAATCACTGATATGACGCTCCGCATGGGGCGTCTTTTTTTGTGCAATTTTTTATTTGACCCCCAAATGACCCCCCCCAAGCGTATTTTTTAAGCATTTTTCTTAAGATTGTTAAAGACTGAATTAACTTTAAAGTCAATCTTTTGGCGATGCTTTTCAAATGTTTCTGCATATATTTCCTCTGTAGTTTTAGTGGTTGCATGTCCTAATCTTTGAGCAATGTCATAGGTGCTTACGTCAGCACTTAGTAAAATTGCAACTTGAGAATGTCGAAGTGAGTGTATATGGTATCCTTCTCGTTTAATTTTTAATTCAGCCAAGTTATCTCGTAAAGTTCGATTTAAACTCTTTGAATTAGGGAAGCCATTCCGTGCTTTTGACCAAAAAACTTTTTCTGGATCATTTATCTTTAGTTCTTTGATTTTTTTCATTATAAAATCTGGAACTCCAATTGGACGAACAGAAGACTCATTTTTAGTTGGACCATATTCTTTTTGAGAATAAACCCAAGAACGGCGAACTTTAATAGTATTATCTTCAAAGTCTAAATCCTCCCATTTAAGCCCAGCCATTTCGCTTTCTCTAAGTCCAGTGGTCAATCCTAGCAAAATCATATAGCTACCTGGAAAATTAGGATTAGCAGCGTTATAGAGATGATTTAGTAGTAATTTTATTTCATCATATTCAAGATAATCTACTTTTAAATCATGATCTTTATTAAATGCTAACTGGATATTCTCAGTAAAGTTTCTTGTAATAATTCCATCTTGAATTGCTGACTTAACGCAAGTGCGGATAGCTCTATGCAATTTTTTTACTGTATTTTTTGCATGATTTTCTCCAAATTCATTAATAACTTTCTGATATTTGGAGCGATTTATATTTTTGATTTTGGCAGCTCCTAATAACTTCCTTATTCTTTTTCCTTCAAGATTGTATTCAATAAGGGTATTAGGGGCGACATTGCCTTTCTTATAGGTCTTAACCCAATCATCATAATAATCTGCAAAAATAGGGTTTTCAGTAACATCTATACCGTCATCTATTTCCACTGCAAGCTTATTATCCGTTTTTTCAGCTTCACGTTTCGTTTTAAAGCCCCGTCTGGTTAGATAATGCCGTTTACCATCAATATCATACCAAGAGCGTTTTACGTACCACTTCTTTGATTTTTTATTTTGATAAACTCCCATACTATTCCTTTTTCTTATCTTTTTTTCCTAGCATCTCGACTATTTTTTCAAAGTCTTCATCACAAATATCTTTCTTTTCTCCATAAGGATCGCAGGCGAAAATTCCTAATCTTCTAAGTTTTTCTCGATTGGTTAGCATTTTTTGTCACCTCCTTTCAGAACACCAGTTCTAGTGAACAGTAAAAATAAAACCAGCGTTAACTGGTTAATTTTTGATTATTTCAAATCTGTTTGAGTTTTAGAGGTCAATGCACCGTTTTCGAATGTTAAGGAAGCATTTGCTCCATCACCTTTACTTTTAATACCTGTGTACCATAAAGCAGAGACTGTTTTCTTTCCGAGAAGAAGAGATTCATTTAAGCTATCAGGTTCTCCATATTTCTTTACAACATCATCGTATGAAATACCGTCTTGAATGTTGTTAAATGCTGCAAGGTCTAATTTCTCATCACGTTTGCCCCATTTAAAACCGGTAATATCTTTAGTAACAGCTTTATCTGGTTCAAATTGAACAGTTACAGTAACAGCACCTTTATTCCAAATATAAGATTTAGTTTTGTAGTTATCGATGGTAGTGGTATCAGTGGTATTAGCTTTTCCCAATAATTTTTCTACGTCTTGTATAGTTGATCCACCTTCACCGTGATTGCTTAACTCACCAACTTTAATTTGATCAAACTTTTCTCTTAATTCTTTATTTTGAGAAATAGTTTCATTCTTTTTCTTTTGTTGGGTAGTTTTAGTGGAATTTCCATTACTATCACTACTTGAAGAACAAGCTGATAAAGACAAGCCGAGTAGGGCAAGTCCAGTAGCAGCAACTAAGTATTTCTTTTTCATAATATCCTCCTATGAGCTATACCTTAACAATCAGCTTTTAAAGTCGTCAGTATTGGACTATTAAAATAGTAAATCATTGTTGCTTTCAAACTTTTTAGCAACAACTTTTTTTAATCTTTTAGGAATGCCAAAATGCAACATGAACTCTCCAGGATCTTCGCAAGTATAACCTTGGGAAGAGGCATAGTCCCAAATGAGATTTAAGCCGTACAGGTCGGCTTGATCTTCCTTGAATGCGTCATCGTTTCTATTAAAGGCATCATGTTCTTGCCAGTCATAATCATGGGCATAGTACATAACCCCTTTATCGCCATTTATGCAATGCCCTAATTCGTGAGCAGCCATAAATGGAACTTCTGGAGGATACCACCAGTTTGTGTTAATAATGATAGTTTTCTGTTTAGGAAGATACCTAGAACGAAAATGTCTGTCTTCTAATCGAGACAGTATGTAACTAAGATGATGATCTTCAATTAGATTACATATATAAATGAGTAAATCATTGTTATACATAGGCGTTACTCGTAATGAGGCTCTCCGTCATTCTTATGTCTTTCAAGGATAGCTTTGATAACGTCCATATCTTCATCTGATACAGGGCGACCGCCGTAGCTAAGAACAACAGGGTCTTTTTCTAGGTCAACGGATTTAGGCTCGCTAGTTTTATCTGAACCTAATAAATAATCAGCTGACACATCAAAGTATTCAGCTAGTTTAGCTAAAGCACCGCTTGAAGGCTCAGCTTTCCCATTTTCCCATTTAGTAATAGTTTGTTGAGATACATGTAATAATTTGCTTAGTTCTGTTTGTGAGAGTCTATGAGATGTCCTCAACTCACGTATTCTATCGCCAATCATGCTCTTCAACCTCCGTTTATCAACTATTGTACTTAAATTATAATACTTTATACATATTTTTAACTTAAAAAGTAAAAAAAATAGTAAAAAGTGTTTACATTATAAACTATGATGTATATAATATATATGTAAGTTGATAAAGGAGTTGATAAAATGAAGCGGGAACTTAAAAGCTTACGAGTTGGAGCTGGGCTTACGCAAGCTGAATTAGCAAAGCGATTAGGCGTTACTAATGTTACAGTTTCAAGGTGGGAGAGAGGAGAAGCAGTTCCAAAGCCCAAGTATATTAAAGCTATGGCAAAATTATTTAATATCAAGGGGCAGGATATTTTTTTAAATTTAATTACTACTAAAGTTTATAAAGCTGTTACAAAATAGAAACAAATAGTGATAATAAAGTAGGTGATTAAATGCCTGAGCTAATTAATAAAGATGCTCTCATAGTTATCTTTAAACCGATTATCAAAGCTTTATTTGATAAGGAAAAGGAAGAAGCAGAGGGCGCAAGAAAACAATTATTTTTAGAAAAGACGCCAAAAAATGGATTGAAGCTAACTACCACCGCATTGATTGGAATGCAAGTATTAAGGATTTGGAGAGATAAACGATGTTAAAAGTTACGACTGCTGATGTAATTAGGCAATCGGTATCAAGAGGAGTATTCACACAGAAGAAAGATGCCGAATATCAAATTGGTATTAAAGATAGTCAAATTGTTGTTGAAAGAAAACTGTCAGTAATTGCTTACCTAGGTAACACCCTAGAAAGTGTCATTCAATTAGCAGACATGTTTAAAAAGGTTGGCACTAAGGAACAACAGGAGCAAATCAACGCAGCACTTACAGATTTAGTAACGATTGGAGATCGCTGGAATGAAGCGTAAGAAAACAGATTGGCTAGTTGCAATTGTGTGTTCAGAAGTAATTGCAGCAGGGGTTATATGTATCACTATGTTGGGCTATTACTTCTGGAGAGTATTTCTTTAAGGAGGTGGAAAAGATGACATTAGAAGCAAGGCTAATCAGCAATATCACTGCATTTTTTGCAAAACAGGGCAAAGCACCCATTACAAATGATGAGTACGAAAAACAATTCCAAATTGCTTTAATGCAACAAAAAAAGCCGTTACCGACTGGCATCAGTGACGACTAAGAAAATAATATAAAAAAATCAAATTTCTAAAGGAGATTATACCACAATGATTGAGATCATGACACCCGCACAGGCTGCAACTTTTAGAGAGCGGCGTTTGAAAGAAGAACAAAGGAGGCTAGCAGATCAAGGCATTAGTTCAGCATTTGAAGGCTGGAACTTAGTAACTATCGGCGACAGTGATTGCGACTATTTAAACTTCAAGCATTTTGTTACTACTCAAATTTTCAGCCTAGGAATTGATAACTATATCAGTCGTACAGGCTGGGACAAGAAAGAATTGATCGAATACTTAGCCACTGTTGACCAATACGATGATATTTGGAAAGACGATGTCTTAGATTTCTTCGATGGACTGGAGGGTAACTACTGATGACCTCTAAACATGCCGAATTTGAAAAAGAGTACATGACTTGGCAATACAAACTTGAAAAAGAAGCTAGCGATTGGAGAAAGAAGATAGCTGCTGAAGCTTTAACTCAAGGATCATATCAGCAAGGTATTAACTGGATCAATAAGTTGAAGCCGAAAATTGATGATAGTTTCCCCGGAGGAACTTTAGGAGCAGAGATCAATTACTTACGAGAGATTGCAGAAGATGCACGTCAAGACGTAATGAAGCAAGCATTATCACAAAAACCTAAGGAGTAACCACTATGACCGACAAGAAAAAATCAGTATATGAAACCTTAGCAAAGGTTGATGTTAAGCCACTTTTAGAAAAGAAAGGCAAACTAAATTATCTAAGTTGGGCTAAGGCTTGGGGCTTAGTTAAAAGCTTATATCCCGATGCCACGTATCAAATCAAAGAATTCCCTGAGTACATTTTTACTAAAGAGGGGTGGCTAGCTACTGGTAGAAAGTTGGACTACCGACAAACTGTAGCAGGAACTGAGGTAGAAGTCACAGTAACGATAGAAGGCCAAAATTACACTTCGAAACTCTACGTGATGGATTACAAAAATACAGTAGTTTCTAATCCTACATATTTTGAAATTAATAAAACACAAATGCGTTGCTTGGTTAAAGCCTTAGCATTTGCAGGATTAGGATTAGACGTTTATGCAGGCGAAGATTTACCTGAACAACCTCAACAGAAACAAACAGCCCCTAAGCTTGCACAAAAACCAGTAGGACGACAAGCAGCACCTAGAAAGCCAAAGAAAATGACTAAAGATCAATTATACGGATATCAAGCTGACTACAACGGAGAAAAGAAGTTCTTAGTTACTATCTACACCGAATGCGACAAACAAAAGAGGATGGGACTTGATGCTAAGACAAGTGTTCCGATTGAGTGGTGGCATGAAAAGCTCAAGGAAAATTCAGCCGATGGCGAAGCAGTAAGACAGTTCACTGAAATGGCTATAGCTGCTAACAAGAAAAAACAAGCTAATGGCATTCCTGACTACGCCAAAGATCCAGAAGTTGAAAAAGCAATTGAAGATGCAATTTCTTAGAAAGCGAGTACAAACATGGCAGAAGAATTTACCGGAAGTAGATTATTTCTTAATATTCCTGCAAGTGTAGCCCATGATGAACGAATTAAAAGCGATAAAACGATATTGCTATATGGAGAAGTTCTTTCAATGATTAATGTTACAGGCAGCTTCTATATGAGTAACAAGGCTTTAGCAAAGCGCTTAAGATGCACTCCACAAACTGTAATTAGATGTGTCAGAGAGCTTGAAAAATTAAATTACATAAAAACAACAATAGTCAAAGATGAAAAAACGGGAGCTGTTAAGGGGAGAAAAATTGAATTGCGCCCTGTACCTATTAACACTGATGCTAGGGGGGATGGTAACACTGATGATAGTGCCCCCATAACATCTGTGTTAAAAACCCCATATCACTCATGTTATGAGGGGGGTAACACTGATGATACCCAAATAGAACAATATAATAAAACAATTAATAGAACAGAAGAAGATATAGATAAATTGTCGAGTTCAGAGAACGTCGACCCCGAACCAAAACAAAAATCTCAAAAAATACCTTACGAAAAAATTATCGATTACTTAAACAGAAAGACTAATTCACATTATCGTCCAACTTCTAAAGCTACTAGGCGACTAATTAAAGCTAGATACAACGAGGGCTTTACTGATATTGACTTTAAGTCTGTTATAGACAAGAAGTGTGCTGAATGGCTACAAGATGGCAACATGGTTCAGTACTTAAGACCAGAAACTCTTTTTGGAACTAAGTTTGAAGCATATCTAAATCAGCCAGATACAGGACCTATTCCACGAAACAATTTTAGAAATAAGCCAGTTCGAAGGGCTACAAACTGGGATAAGGTTCAGCAACAACAATCGCAAACAACACTACAAATGACGCGAGAAGAACGTAACGCAATTTTCAGAGAGTACGGGAGGTAACCACCATGCAAAATAGGCTAAAGAAATTGAGATTGGAAAAGAGATTAACTCTTGCCGATGTACAAGCTAAAACCAACATTGACTTTAAAATTTTAGAAAATTTTGAAAAAGGATTGGAAAATGGAATACCTAACTCTTTAGCAATTTGGCAAAAGTTGGCTAACTTTTTAGAAGTTCCAATTGAGTACCTAATGGGATTAAACGATGATAGCAAGACATTAACTGTTAACGACTTGAACCCAGCCAAAGAAGATGCTTACGAGCGTATTACGGATATGCTATGCGAAGATGAGGACGATGAAGATGAATAACGAATTAATCAAAGTAACGGTCAAGAATGACCAGCAACTAGTTAGTGCTAGAGATTTATATAAGGGATTAGGTATCAAGCGAAGATTTTCCGCTTGGTGGGAACAGAACAGCAATGACTTTAAAGAAAATAGTGATTTCCAACGTGTACTTATAAGTACACCTAGAGAAAACCGCGGTAGCATTGAGCTTCAGGACTATGCACTCACAATTGATATGGCTAAGCAGCTGTGTCTTTTGAGCCGTACCTCAAAGGGCAAGGAATATCGAGAATACTTAATCGAAGTTGAAAAGAAGTGGAATAATCCGGACATGATTATGCAACGCGCCTTAACTATCGCTAACAATCGGGTGAAGTTGCTGGAAACTGAAAAGAGAGAACTAAAAGAAGCAAATGCTAGACAAGCAGCTAAGATTGCTAAAGATGCTGACGATGTGGTTTTTGCCAAGGCTATTAGATATAGCCATCATGCAATCCCTGTTGGCGAATTAGCTGAAATTCTAACTCAAAACGGTTTTGTAATTGGGAGAAATCAGCTATTCCAGTTGCTTAGAGAAGAAAAATATCTTTCAAGTTTTAATCATAGCTGGAACGTACCAATGACGCAGATGGTTAAAAGAGGACTATTTAGAATTACTCATAACTTGACCAGAGATGGCAGAGGATATTCTCAAACGTGGGTAACACCTAAAGGCCAGAAGCACATTATTAACAAAGCGCTAAGAGGAAAATTTGATGATACTTACCAAAAAGTCATGGTATCAACGTTAAACGTTTAGAAAGGACTAGCACGATGAACGAAATTGAAAATATTAAAGCCGGTTTGACTTATCTTTTAGATATTAACGATTTGAAGAACCGGTAACCGAAGATGGCAAGTCGCATTCTATGAATGTGAAAGATTTGAAAGAAGCAAATTATGATGTTCTTTTACAAATTGCTGAATTATTAGGTATGGATGTTAATAACTAGGAGAACAGAATACTTGAAGAAAATCACGATTTAGAGAAAATCATCGAAGATGCTAAACAATATCGCTGGTACTCAGTTCCTGATATGTACGTGGTTGAGATCTTAGACACGACAGGACGTTCAGCTGGATTTGTTCAGTCAATCTTCATAGACAAGAAAGAAGCCAGTGAGGTCGCTAAGGTGCTTCATGGCGTGGTTAGAGAAGTAGTTGGAGGTTAAGCAAATGGAAGTTATTGATAAACGTAAAGACAAGAAAGAGGGAAAATGGCAAAAAGGAGATGTGATTTATTTTGAAAGTTACGATCAAAACATTAAAGACTTTGGAATGATTGTACAAGAACCTATTTCAGGTAAATATTCAGTTGTATCGTTAAATGGAGTTCCTGGCGTACTCTCTGGAGATGGATATTTTAGCGATCAGGCAAATATTCAATACAAAGAAATTAACAGAATGATTGAATCATTTAAGGATTTATGGGATTGCGTTGAAAAAGTAAATGCTCATTTAGTTGTGGAGGATTAACGATGAAAATTGTAGATAAGACCAAAGATAAGCAAGAAGAACAATGGCAAGTTGGAGATGTGTTAAAAGACAGTGATGGTAACTTCGGTTTAATTGTAAAAGATAACTATGGTAACTATTGCTTGATGAATATTACTCCAAATGGCGACAATACTTACCAAACTGATGATACAGGAATATGGGGATACTCAGAGACAACATTACCAGCTTTGCAGCATAGTCGACGTTTAGCAGATGATACTTGGCACAAAGTAAACGCAAAGCTGGTGATTGAATAATGAATTTAACAGTCGACCAAAGATACTATGAGCGTGATGTGTGATAGTGATGATGACCCAAAAATTGTAATTTATGACGATTGGATTGAATAAGTTTTATGAGAGTTAACTTTACGATTGAAGGAACGCCAGTAGGTAAGGCGAGACCGAGAGTTACTAGGACGGTAACTTACACTCCAGCTAAGACGGCACGATATGAAGATTTAGTTAGGTATACAGCGATTAATAGCTTCAAAGGTATGTTTGATAAAGATGAACCTTTGGACGTTAAGATTGTTGCATATTTTGAAGTTCCGAAGAGTTTAAGCAAGAAACGTAAGGCTTTATGTTTAGCTAACCAAGAACTGCCAACTAAGAAACCTGATGCTGATAACGTAGGAAAAATCATAATGGACGGCATGAACCCAAAAATGAAGCGTGATAAACGACTTCACAAAATGGTTGAAGTTATGAGAGGTGTTTATCATGACGACAAGCAAGTAACAACTTTGTTAGTAAAAAAGAGGTATGCCGAGCGTGCAAGGGTTGACGTGAGAATTAAGAGAGATATGGGTGATTAGATGAACGATGAGTTTAAATTAGGCGGAAAGTTATGCTTTGTTAATTTGATATTTAAGAATGGTTGTACTGATTCCATAGCTGTAAAAGGTACAAAAGAACATATCTGGAATTTATTAAGCAAAGAATTCGATGAGTATGGGCAAGAAATTAAAAACAGAATCTTAATTATTGATGGGATTCATGAGCATGTATATCTGGATTTATCTACAGTAGCAACAATGGGCATTTCCGAAAATGATAAAAGTCCATATGATATTTAAATTCGAACTTTCGTGGTGATTATAGTGAATGGAATTGAGACAGTATGAAGTATAGTGCAGAATTAATCACTCTGGCAGGGATGCTGATTTGTCTGGGTGCTGTCGGGTTTGTGGTGTTTTGCCTATGAGCAACGATTTAAAGTATCAAAAAGGCAAGTGGTATCACGTACAAGAAGACGGTTCACTTAAGCCAGTAGACTATGACAAAGAAGTTTTTTAGAAGATAACGGTTTATTGAAGTTTGATCCAAGAAAGTTCGCAGTCAATTGCGTTTGGGGAGTTCATACTAAATACGGCTATATGTGTTCTTTCAGTTTCGATGACATTTTGACATACATGAGCGATGGAATCTGGGACTTAAGAGTAGCTAAAGAAGATAAAGAGAAGCCTTGGCTATGACATTGTATGGATATGAAGTTAATACTTGCAATTACAAATGTTTCAAGACAGAACAACTTAAGAATTTTAGATCAATGCTTAAATCAAATATCAAGAATTTTGAAAATGTGATAGAGCCAACAATCGAAGAAATGATTGACGAAGATAAAGCTGAGGAGCTGCTACCTTTGATTGAGCATGAAATTAAAGTGAGGTCAAAAGATGGACGAGACTAGGAACGATTTAGAAGTAGGCAATGAAACAGCAGTCATGATGTACTTAAACATCTTGAAATATGCTAAGCATCATTGTCCCGAAGATGAAGATCCTTATGAGATCACTGACAGAATATTTACTGATATGTTCGCAGCGAATAAAGCAAGTAACTAGAAGACGAGAGGGAGTGTAAGTGTGTATCAAATTGACTTAGGATTACAGCCGAATTTAAGAGCTACAGCTAAAAGGGTGGATAAGTTCCTGACTAATAATTTTCAGAGCTATCTTAATTTGGCTGGCTTACACCGTAATCAACTTACAAGCCCTCAATTATCATTCGCACCTGGATCGACAAACAAGAATGGCGTTGAAAATAATTTCATTGACGAAGCGCAAGACGACATTGATATTGCTGATCCTGCTAGAAAGGTCTGTGCAGCAATTTATCGGACAATGGATAATTGCACCGATACAGCATTAAAGCCTTACAGACGTATCTTGATTGGAACGTACATTGACCAGTTACGCATTGTTGATGTAGCAGCTACAGTTAATCTGTCGACTAGGTCAATTGATACTAAGAAGATTAATGCTCAGTGTGAGTTCGCTGATAGATGGCTTTACTGGAAAAGATACTTTGGTGTTGATGATTTACCCGACTTAAGAGTTTTCAGCCAAAAGGTCAAAACAGTATGGCCGGATAAGATTAAGATCCGGAAAAATTAGTCGTGCGTAAAGCTTGCGTAAACCTTGCGCACTGCTTGCGTTCATTTCATGATAAATTGTTATTGTCGAAAGATTAGACGTGGTGGTTACGATCTTTTGACTGCACCTCGACAGTACTACGTGCGGTACGTTCGAAAAAATCTCCTTTCGAAATTAATACAGAAGATCTTAATTTGTTTCGGTAAGTAACGAATTAAAGTAACCGTTCTTGGTAGACGTTAGCAGTTGTTCGATCCGACTGGCGGTTATAGCCTGATTAAACTCAGGCGATAAACATTCCTCTAAATGAATTTTTTGGTTTTGGCTTACAATTCTTTTATTTTTTACTTTTTCTTATTTACTTTTTTTATTTGATACAGGCAATCGGGTTCGACTCCTGTTTGCTTGATAACCTAGGCGGTAGTCCATTGTTGATTATTGTATATAATAGTTTGCTAGGGAGATCCTATGCCATGACCCTCAACGGTTTCGAGGAGAGCGTGGGAAGAGCTGGGGCGTTGTTGGCTGGCCCGCAGCAGCAACTGCCGTGGGTAGAGTGGCACAATTTGGAATTTAGAAAGAAAAGAGGAATTTTCTTTCACAACTATGTAGCGGGGTTCAATTCCTCGCCTGCCCATTGCCTGTCGGAAAGCAGGCGTAAAAATAATATTATTCAGATCACGAATATATTTTGTTTGTCTGATTTTAATTTACAGAATTGCATCTGGTTTAGCTCTGTACCTAACAGAGCATTCTAGGACTATAGCCAAATTGGTAAGGCATCAGGTTTTGATCCTGTGTATTGTTGGTTCGAGCCCAGCTAGTCCTATAGATTAGCTCGTTTTTTGTTTTATAGTGTTTATTTCAAGGAATAGGAGTTAAGTATGAAAGTTGAGACAGTTTCAATTAATAAGATTAAACCTTATGAGAACAACCCTAGAAATAATGATGATGCAGTTGACGCTGTAGCTAATTCTATTAAGGAATTTGGCTGGCAACAGCCCATAGTTGTCGATAATGGGGGGGTAATCATAGCTGGTCATACACGGTACAAGGCTGCTAAGAAATTGGGCTATAAAGAAGTTCCAATTGTGGTTGCAGATAGCTTCGATTACTGGCAAAGGTTTAATAACTGTGAACCTATTGTTGATCTTCATAAATATAAGTAAGGGTACTTTGAAGGTATAATTATGGTACTTCAATAGTCTTTAGGTATGGTTAAATATATATTGTGAGTTAATGAAAATTAATTCACCGCATTAATAGAATTCCTCTCTATATTTATGTATTTAACATTTAGGCTATTGCTCTGTGTTAGCTGCGCATACATGCATTCTTTAAGAATGTCCTTTAAGAGCATAATTATGATTAGCTTTAGTTTTGAAATGCTTAGTTTTAAGCCACTAAGGCTAATCTTTATAGCAACTTAGTTCAATGGGAGAACAAAGCGTGTACAGTTAAACAATGTGCTTGAGAAGGTGGTTCGATTCCATCAGTTGCTGTAGTCCTTTTTAGGACTAAATAATTCCATTCGTTTCAAAAAGTCAAGTCTTTTAATTAGGCTTGACTTTTTTATAATTATTTTTGAAACGAATGGAGGCTAAATAAAATGAATGTTTTTACAAATAATATTATTGATGGTTATATAAGATGGAATAAAAACAATATGATTAGCAAAAATTTTACATGCGGTTACTGTGGAGCGTATGTTTCTAGTGATAAAGGAATGCCTCTTGTAGATCAAGGCAGAGTAAATCCGACAGAAAGTATTGGTGTGTATATATGTACTAATTGTTATATGCCTACTTTTATTTATGATGATATTCAAGTACCAGGAAATAGATATGGGGTAGCAGTTAGTGGAGTTCCTAAAGATGTAAACGATGTTTATGAAGAAGCTAGAAGTTGTTACGGTGCAAATGCTTTTACTGGAGTAGTTCTATTGTGCAGAAAGTTATTAATGCATGTTGCTGTAGATTTAGGGGCTAAAGATAATCTTAAATTTGTTGAATATGTAAATTATTTAAATGAGAATCATTTTGTAAGTGTTAAAAGTCATGATTGGGTTGATCAAATTCGAAAATACGGCAACGAAGCAACTCATGAAATACAAGTTAATACTAAAGAAGATGCACAAAAGATTATAAAGTTTTGCGAAATGATATTAAAAATGAATTATGAATATCCTTCGGAGATAAATGATTCGAATGATGGGAAAAATAATTAATTTTATAATGACTAGTCGAAAGGCCAGCTCTTTTTTTATGAAGGCTTTTATGAAATTTTTAGCAGTAGTTCTAAAATATTTACCATTGTTGGACTTAGTTAGCTTAAATTTATATTCATCTCAAAGAATAAATCCTATTATTTCGAAATTGATTTTTTTATAATTGTTATTGAGGTGATTTTATGACTGCTTTAAATGCTGAAATTAGTCCTAATAGTATTATTTTATCTATGGATACTTTAGCATCGAGAAAAAACAACAACGGAAAAACTATTCCATCTTACTTTACTCAAAAATTTGAATATTATCCTTTTACTCAAAGCATATTGTGTGGAACTGGAGATTTTTCAATTATTAGACTAGCTTTTGATAGATCTAGATCAATTTTATCGAAAGAAGTTAAAACATTTAGTCTAATAATTCGAGATGTTTTAAAAAATAATATTGAAAAAGTAAATACAGACACAACAATTTATATCTTCGGCTTTGATGAAGATATGAATACACATGCTTATGCTCTTAGGAGCACTAATAAATTTGGTATTCAGGAGATCGCAAGTTATTCAAATCCTAATTGGATATTAAAGCCTCAGTGTGAAGAAGCGATAGATTATTTGCTTAATAGCGATTCAAATAATAAAATTCATATATTCAAAGAACTAATGAAAATCGAAAAAAATATTGACGACAAAAAAACTAAAGAAAGGGTTGGGATTGGTGGTCAAAATATTTTAATTAATTTAGTAGCTAAAGATGGAGAGATATTATCTAGCATTAATATAATTGATGAATTTGAAGATTACGATAAACAATATAAGTTTTGTCTGGAAAATTTATGATTTTTAAGTCAGCATAAGCTGGCTTTTTATTTTACGTAAATTAAGGTGGTGGTGAAATGTTTTGGAATGGAAGTTAACCGCTAAACAGAGATTATTCTGTGATGAGTACATTAAGTCTGGAAATGCTAAAGATGCAGCAATTAAGGCGGGATATTCTCCAAGAACAGCGTATTCAATTGGTAATGAAAACCTGAATAAACCTGAACTTAAATCCTATATTGACGCTAAAATGGCTGAAATTGAGTCTCATAAAATTGCTGATGCCAAAGAGATATTAGAATTTTATACCAAGGTACTTCGAGATGAAGTTGTTGAAGAAGTTCCAATGTCTGCTGCCGATGATGTGGTTGTAATTAAAAAGAAGCCTTCTTTCAAGGACAAAATTACAGCTTCAAAAGAAATTATGAAGCGCTATCCATTAGTCGATCCTATTGAGAAACAAAAACTTCAAAAACTTATTGCTGATACTCGGATATCAGAAGCAAAAGCAACGGTAGCCGAACGTTTGGGTAGCGAAAGCAATGAACAACTTGATGAATTGATTAACAAACTTGTAGGAGAGGAGAATAAAGATGGGAATAGACGAGATCTTAACAAATAAGCAACAACAAGTTCTGAATTCATATTTACATGATGATTGGAAATTTCTCATTTTAACTGGTGCTTTTCGTGCAGGTAAGACAATCATGAATAATTATTTGTTCATTATGGAGCTTAAAAGAATAGCACGTCTATCAATTCAAAGAAAAGATCCACATCCGCAGTACATACTGGCAGGATATAGTTCTAATTCAATTTATACCAACGTTATCAGTGCAATTGAGTCGTATTTTGGTATCACAATGAAAACTGATCGACATGGTCATTACCATTTATTTGGAATTGATATAGTCCCATCTTATACTGGTTCAATCCGTGGTGTTGGTTTTATTCGTGGTATGACAAGCTATGGGGCATATGTAAATGAAGCTAGTTTAGCTACACATGATGTATTTCAAGAAATTTTGCAACGTTGCTCTATTGAAGGCGCACGCATTATTTGCGATACAAACCCAGATATACCGACGCATTGGCTTAAAACTGATTACATTGATAATCATGATCCAAAAGCACGTATAAAGTCATTTACGTTTACAATAGATGACAATACATTTCTTTCTAAAGATTATGTTGAGTCAATTAAGGCTGCTACTCCAAGAGGAATGTTTTATGACCGTGGTATTTTAGGTCAGTGGGTTACAGGTGACGGAATTGTCTACCAAGATTTCAATAAAGATACAATGGTAATTCCTAAAAATCGTGTTCCAGATGGTTTAGATTACTATGTTGGCGTTGACTGGGGTTATGAACACCCTAATCCGATCATCTTATTAGGCGATGATAAGGACGGTAACACTTACGTCTTGGAAGACTACACACAGAAGCACAAGTTCATTAATTACTGGGTTAAGGTTGCACAGAACTTACAGACAAGGTTCGGGCGCAATCTTATTTTTTATGCTGATTCGGCAAGACCTGATAACGTGAACGAGTTTCAATCCAACGGGCTGAACTGTATCAACGCAAATAAGAATGTGTTGCCCGGAATTGAATGCGTAGCAAGGAAAATGCGTGAGGGAAAGTTCTATGTGGTTGATACAGCGTCAAGTGGCTTACTTGATGAGATATATCAATATGCTTGGGACGAAAGTACAGGGCTCCCACTCAAAGAAAATGATGTAAGACACAACGACAGGCTAGACGCTATTAGATATGCAATTTATAGCAGAAACAAGAAGGGAGGTTTCATACCTTGGAATTAGACGCATTAAAGAAGTTAATACAAAACACTTCTACTAGTAGAAATGATCTAATCAATAATTACAAACAAGCAGTAAATTATTATGAGAATAAGACTGATATTACTACTAGAAACAACGGTAAAGCTAAGCTTAATAAGGAGGGCAAGAAAGATCCTTTAAGAAGTGCTGATAATCGTATTCCATCTAATTTTTACCAACTACTGGTAGACCAAGAAGCTGGTTATGTTGCTTCTGTCTTCCCTGATATTGATGTAGGAAAAGATGCCGATAACAAGAAAATTATTGATGTCTTAGGTGATGATCGTGCTTTGACGCTTAACGGCTTGTTAGTAGATAGTTCAAATGCCGGTCGAGCTTGGTTGCACTACTGGATTGATGAAGATGGCAATTTCAGATATGGAATTATCCAACCTGACCAGATCACTCCTATTTATGCAACAACGTTGGATAATAAGTTGCTGGGTATTCTAAGAAGTTACAAGCAGTTAGATCCTGATAGTGGTAAGTATTTCACGGTTCACGAATATTGGACGGATAAAGAAGCACAATTCTTCAGGACAAATGCAACCGATAGCACAGTGATTGAGCCTTACAATATCATTACTTCTTATGATTTAAGTGCAGGATATGAAACAGGACAGTCAAACACCTTAAAACACAACTTTGGACGTGTTCCTTTTATTGAATTTTCTAAAAATAAGTACAGATTGCCTGAGCTTAACAAGTATAAGGGCTTAATTGACGCTTACGATGATATCTACAACGGATTTATTAATGACTTAGACGATGTTCAAACTGTAATTCTTGTCTTAACCAACTATGGCGGTGCTGACTTACATCAATTTATGAACGATTTAAGAAAATATAAGTCTATTAAGATTAATAATACAGGTAACGGGGATAATAGTGGCGTTGACAAGCTACAAATTGATATTCCTGTTGAAGCTCGTGATGATGCACTTAAGATAACCCGTAAAAATATCTTTTTGTTTGGTCAAGGAATTGATCCAGCTAACTTTGAGAGTTCAAATGCTTCTGGTGTAGCAATCAAGATGCTGTATTCTCACTTAGAATTAAAGGCTGCTAAAACACAAACTTACTTTGAACATGCTATTAATGAATTAGTTCGGGCAATCATGCGTTACCTTAACTTTTCAGATGCTGACAAGCGCCATATATCGCAACATTGGACGAGAACTAAGGTAGAGGATAGCTTGACTAAGGCTCAAATAGTTTCTAATGTAGCAAATTACAGTTCTAAAGAAGCAGTTGCTAAAGCTAATCCTATTGTTGATGATTGGCAACAGGAACTGAAAGACTTAGCCAAGGATAAAGAAGAAAATGATCCATATTCTAACCAAGCTGACGAGCTAAACGGTAAAGGCGTGAACGATGAACAGTAGTAAATACTGGCGCAAACGTGCTATCGCTGAAAAGAAAAAGCAACTTGAATCGTCAGCAGATTATGAAGCTGCTATGCAAGTTCGACTGAGACGTTTAGAGCATGAATTTGAAAAGGAAGCTTTAGTTTACTTACAAAGATATGCTAATGAGAACCATGTTGGCTTGAAACAAGCTGCTAGTGTTTTGGGTAATATTAACTCAACTAAGTGGTCTATGACCCTAGAAGAATTTGAAAGAAAAGCTAAGGCTGGTGGCTATGAAAAAGAGTTAAATGCTGAATACTACAAAAGCCGTATTTTCAGACTTCAACAGTTGCATGAACAAATGGTTGAGTTTTCTAAGAAGTACGGCATGGCCGAACAGTTAAGAATGCAAAAAGGCTTAGCTAAACAGTACCAGAATAGCTATTACTTACATGCTTACGACAAGTATCGAGCTACTGGTCAACTAGATATCAAGCTAAATCATTTCAATGAACAGCAATTAGAAAATATTGTTTACAGTCCTTGGAAAGGTAGCGACTTTAGCAAACGAATTTGGAAAGAATACACTGAAATTCTTCCTGATGAGTTAACTGACACAATGCTGAGAGCCACTTTATTTGGTTATTCTCCAAGCAAGGTTGTTACGATGATGAGAGATCGGTTTAAAAAGGTTTCTGATCGAGATTTGCATAGGCTAGTTATCACTGAAATGGGACACGCTGCCGAAGAAGCAACAGCACAGTTTTATAAAGATAGTGATATTGAACAATACCAATATTTAGCTACATTAGAAAGCCACACTTGTGACCAATGCGCCCACTTAGATGAGCGAATTTTTAATGTCAAAGATAAAAAAGAGGGTATTAACTATCCTTTGATTCACCCTTATTGTAGATGTACGACTGTTCCTTATGATAAAGACTTACCAGATGTTGAAACTCGCTGGAGTAGAGATCCTAAAACAGGTAAAAGCGTTTATGTTAAGGATATGAATTACAGTGAGTGGAATAAGTCCGTTAATCAAAAGCGTTATCAAAAGCGTTTAGGATATCAGGACTGGAAGAAAGTATCTGGCATTAAAATTATTGGTTTAAATATGCTGAAAAGTTTAAGTTCTCCCAAAAAAGACTATCAACAAGTTCCTAAAACTTTGGAATGATTATTATGAGGCTGTTTTGAGAGAAACTTAATATTTGACCTGAGTAAGTCGTTAAACTGCTCTTTTTGTATGACCTTATGAGAGGCGAACTCGTATAAAACGTGTGAAAGGATAGAACAATGAAAAGAAAACAATTAGAAGAGCTTGGATTACAAGAAGAGCAGATTAAAAAGATCATGGATTTAAATGGCGAAGACATTCAAAACGCTAAGGATAAAGCAAGTGCTAGCAATGCTGAAATCTTAGAAGAGAATAAAGCTCTTAAGTCCCAGATGAGTGAAAGAGATAAGGATTTAAAGAAGTTGCGTACTCAAGTTAAGGATAATGAAGACTTGACTAAGCAATTTAATGATTTAAAGAGCAAGTATGATAAGGATACAGCTGAGCTTACTCAAAAACTTGCTGCTAATCGTTTAAATAGTGCAATTGACCAATCACTAAGCAAGGCTAAAGTCCGTAATAACAAGGCTATTAGAGGCCTTTTGAATATGGACGAAATTAAGCTTGATGATGATGGCAATTTGACAGGTTTAGACGATCAAATTAAATCTTTACACAAATCTGACGCCTATCTTTTTGATGATGGAGCTAAGCAAAATTATAATCCAGAAAACGGTAATCCTCCTGCATCTGATGCAACCCAAGCTATGGTAGACGTATTTAAAGGAGTATAGATAAATGACAATTAATTATGCCGAAAAATATCAAGCAGCTGTACAACAAGCCTTTTATGATGGCCACTTATACAGTGCTGAATTATGGAACTCACCATCAAACTCAATTATTAAATTTGACGGTGCAAAACATATTAAAGTTCCACGTTTAGAAATTACCAGTGGTCGTAAGGATAGACAACGTAGAACGATCACAACACCAGTAGCTAACTACAGCAATGACTGGGACTCATACGAATTAAAGAATGAACGTTACTGGTCAACTCTTGTAGATCCTTCAGACATTGATGAAACCAACATGGTTGTGTCTTTGGCTAACATTACTAAGCAATTCAACTTAGATTCTAAGATGCCTGAAAAAGACCGTTACATGTTCTCTCATTTATACAGTGGCAAGGAAGCAGCTCATGATGGTGGCATTACTACTAATACATTAGATGAAAAGAACATTCTTCCTGCTTTTGATAATATGATGCTTGATTTTGATGAAGCCCGTATTCCATCAACTAACCGTATTCTTTACGTAACACCTAAGACTAATGCAATCTTAAAGCGTGCTGAAGCTATGAACCGTGCTTTAACTTTGAAAGATCCTAATAATATTCAACGTACTGTTTACAGTCTTGATGATGTAACTATTCGAGTTGTTCCATCTGATTTAATGCAAACAGCTTATGACTTCTCTGATGGTTCTAAGATAATTGATACTGCTAAACAAATTGAAATGTTCTTAATCTACAACGGTGTTCAAATTGCACCTGAAAAATATTCATTTGTAGGTTTTGACCAACCATCAGCTGCAACATCTGGTAATTATTTGTACTACGAACAATCTTATGACGATGTTTTACTTTTGAATACTAAGACTAAGGGTATCCAATTCGTAGTAAGTGATAAGCCTAAGAAAGATCAAGACGCAAAACCAACTGCTGAAAGCACTTTAGAAGAAATCAAGGCCTACTTAGATAAGAATCACATTGATTACACTGGTAAGACCAAGAAAGACGAATTATTAACTTTAGTGAAGTAGGTGGTTAGATGGATAAATACCCACGATTTGAAGAGGTCAAAAAACATTTAGCTGATTTTCTGCCTAATACTGATAATGCACCTAACTATGACAGCGTATTGGAATTTACACTAGAAAAAGTTATTTCTGATGTTTCAATTTACACAAATATTCCAATTTTAGAGCTACCAGAAGAGCTTGAACCAACTATTTTAGGCTTAGCAGTACAAACTATTGACACTCATCAATGGCTAGTACCAAAAGATCAACAAGTAGGGAATATTCAATCCCTATCAGAGGGCGATACATCTGTTTCTTTTAGATCTCCAAGTGATATTTATTCAGCATTGCAAGCTATTAATACGATTACGGATAACTATGTATTGTTACTCAATAATTTTAGAAGGTTAGCCCAATGAGTTACTTTAATGGCTTAAAAAATGCACTTCCTAAGCTATGGAATGATCGAGTTAAGATTGTGGGTACTCAGCCAACCAAACATGGCTACATCACTAATAACGAAGATGTGACTATTGTTGAAGATGAACCAGCTAAGGTTGTCTTAAAAGGGCAATCAACTAGTGAACAATCATTCTTCGGCACTGACGAATATGATGCAAAATTGATTATTCGAAATGGCATTAAAATCCCTGCTGGAGCGGATATTTATGTGACTGATGTAAATGGTCAAAAAACTAGATATAAACGTGCTAGCAAGGGTTATAGTGGCTATTTCAGCCATCAGGAAGTAGCGATGATTAGGAGTGAGAAAGCATGAGTTTAGGACATGTTGATGATGCTCAATTTCAGCAATTCGCTAGTAGAGTAAGGCAGAAGATTGATAGTGGCTATGTAAAACAGGAGCTTGGAAAGAGTTCTAGACGTATAGGCACTCAATCACTACGAATTTTGGAAGCAAACACTCCTGTAAAGCAAGGCAACCTTCGCAGATCATGGACGGCAGAAGGACCGACCTATGGTTGCGGTGGTTGGACGATCAAATTAATTAACAATGCTGAATATGCTTCTTACGTTGAAAGTGGTCACAGGCAGACACCTGGAAGATATGTACCAGTACTGAAAAAGCGCCTGGTTAGAGATTGGGTGCCTGGTCAGTTTTACATGAAGAAATCTATTCCACAAATTCAAAGACAGTTGCCACAGTTGGTAACAGAGGGTCTGTGGGGGTTAAAGGACTTGTTTGAATGACAATAGTTGAAAGAATAGCTAAGCGAATATCAGAGATATTTCCTGATGTGACAATTTATTCAGAAAAACAGAAAAGCGGTTTTCAAGTGCCGTCATTTTATATCAGTAAGATAATGACAGTCACTAAGAGTCGCTTTTTCGATATTCAAGATAGAAGCTTGTCTTACTCAATAACATATTTTGCTAATCCAGATCGTCCTAATGCTGATATGGAAGAAGCAGAGCAAAAATTACTGAATAATTTTACAAGATTAGATGATTATGCAACTGTTAGAAACCGAGAAACGACTATCAACCAAGATGATGAAACTTTAGTAATGAGTTTTGATTTGAGGTTAGAGATGTATCCGGTTCAAGACGGTGGAAAGCTAGAAAGGATTGAGTTTAATGGAGGAATCCAATAAAACGGAAACCGAGACTCCGACGGGCGAAATTAAAGCGCCTATTCAAGTTGAAGACGTTAAATTCACAAAACAAGCTTTGATTTCAAGTCCTAAGTTCTCAGTTATTGAACGGGATATTTTGAAATTAGCTTTAGATGATGACAAAGAATACACAATTGCCGAAGTTCAAAAGGCGATTGACAAATTTAAGGAGGGATTTTAATGGCAGGAGGAACTTGGAAAGCTCAAGATAAGCGCAGACCAGGCGCTTATATCAATGTCGTAGGTAATGGTCAAAGAGAAGCAGCTTCTTCTCTAGGTAGAGTGTTGTTAATTCGTGATAAAGGCTTAGGCTGGGGCAAGAATGGTGTCATTGAAGTAGAAGCTAACAGTGATTTCACTAAGAAATTAGGTACTACTTTAGATGATCCATCTCTTACAGCTTTAAAGGAAACACTAAAAGGTGCTTCTAAAGTGCTTGTTCTTAACCCCAATGAGGGTACAGCAGCGACTTTGACTAAAGAAGGACTGCCTTGGACTGTTACTGCAAATTATCCAGGTGAAAAGGGTAATCAAATTACAGTGAGTGTTGAAGTTAGTCCAGCTGATCAGAATGCGGCTACTGTATCAACTATCTTTGGTACTAAGTTGGTTGATGAACAATCAATCAAGTTCAATGAATTAGATAAGTTCAAGGGCAATGATTACATCACTACAAAAGTAGTCGAAGAGGGTAGTTCAAAGCCTGTAGCATTTACTAATGTTTCAGGCACTTTGACTGGCGGTACTACTACTGAGTCTAATAAAGTTGAAAGCTTATTGAATGACGCTTTAGAAAATGAAGAGTACGCAGTTGTTACTACTGCTGGCTTTGAACCATCAAGCAACATGAACAAGTTGGTTGTGGAAGCAGTTAAGCGTCTCCGTGAAAATGAAGGTCGTAAGGTTAGAGGTGTAATTCCTACTGATGCAGATACTACTTATAACTATGAGGGTATTTCAACCGTTGTGAATGGTTACACTTTAAGCGATGGTACTAATGTAGATGTTAAAGATGCAACTGGTTACTTCGCTGGTATTTCCGCTTCTGCTGATGTAGCAACTTCTTTAACTTATTTTGAAGTTGAAGATGCTGTTTCAGCATATCCAAAATTTGATAATGAAAAGACAATTAAGGCTCTTGATGCTGGGCAAATTGTGTTCACTACTCGCCCTGGTCAAAGAGTAGTTATTGAGCAGGATATTAACTCATTGCATAAATTCACTGCTGAAAAGCCACAAGCTTTCTCTAAGAACCGTGTAATACGTACTTTAGATGAAATTGCTACTAACACTGAAAATACTTTTGAAAGAACTTACTTAGGTAATGTTGGTAATAACGCGGCTGGTCGTGACTTGTTTAAGGCAGATCGAATTGCATACTTAACTAGTTTACAAAATAGAAACATGATTCAATCTTTTGCTAACACTGACATTACAGTAGAAGCAGGAAATGATATGGACTCTATTGTTGTTAACTTAGCAGTGACTCCAGTTGACGCAATGGAAAAACTTTACATGACTATGGTCGTTAGATAGGAGGAACATAAATGGCTGCAATTGATGAGTTTTTAAATGGTCGAGATACGATCTCAACTAAAGATGCTACCTTAACAATCAAGGTTAATGGAAATATTATCAAGATGATTGAATGCGACAAGTTCACAGCTAAGCTAGAAAAGAATAAGGAAGATGTTCAAACTTTAGGCTCTCACTGGAAGAGAAAGAAAACTACTTCTGTTGAAGGTACAGGAACTTTAGGTGGCTATTTGATTAGTTCAAATTGGCTTAAGTACGGTATTCCTTACACTCAAGATGGTAAAGATCTATATTTTGATGCAACTTTAACTATTCAAGACCCAACTTCAAGAGCTGGTAAGCAAGTGGTGCAACTAACAGATGTTAACTTGGACGATATCCCAATTGCTGATTTTGAAGCTGATGATGGCGTAATGGAATGGGAAAGTGATTTCACTTTTGAAGGCGTCAACTTAGTACAAGAATTTAACGGAATTAATTAAGGAGTATTTAAATGGCTGAAAGTGTTGAAGATTTTTTATTTGAAAATGTAGGTAGTCCAGTAGAAGAAAAAGAAATTAAGCTAGAAAGATTTAAGTCTCCTTTTAAGATTAAATCTTTAACTGCTGATGAAGTATCTGACCTTCGAAAGCAAGCAACTAAACGAGTTCTTAACCGAAAGACACATAAGTATGAACAAGAAACTGATGAAAATCAGTTCCAAGACTTAGTTGTAGCAGAAGCTGTTGTTTCTCCTAACTTAAACAATGAAAAACTCCAAACTTCATGGGGCTGTATTGCTAAGCCAGAAGAAGTTTTGAAGAAAATGCTTAAAGTTGGTGAATATACTGAGCTTTCACAGGCAATTATGGACTTATCAGGTCTTAACGATGATGGCAGTTCAGAAGACTTGGTTGAAGAAGCAAAAAACTAATAAATGAGTCTGTTGGCGATTTTAACATTTATCACTATGTTCTTAATGAATATCATTGGACGCCTAAGCAATGGGCGGAGATGTCAAGACGGGAGCAGGCTTTAGTCGTTGCTTCAATTGAAGTACGACAAAAATACGAAAAAGAAGAAGAGAGAAAAGCAAAAAGAAAGGCTAGGTCTAAGCATATTTAAGGCTTAGCCTCTTTTTTTGCGTTTAGGAAAGAAAGGAGGCAGTAAATGAGTACAGTTAGCACCACTGTTAAGATTAATGACGCTTTTAGTAACCCATTAGATCGTTTATCTAGTGGTTTGCAAAAAGCTCAAAGTGGTATGAGCAGATTGAAAGAAGCTATTTCTGGTGGTTCTAGTGGCGGTGGCAGCATGTTCAAGTCAATGGTTGGCGGTACTGTTGTTGGTGGTGCGATTAACAAGGGTATGGAGCTTGCTAGTACTGGAATTCGCTCTATGATTGGAGAATTAAATGAAGCTCAAACTTCTTGGACGACTTTCGAAGGAAATATGAGACAAATTGGTAAATCTCCAGCTGAAATTGCTAAGGCCAAGAGCCAACTACAGAGGTTTGCTGAACAAACAATTTACGGTGCTGCGGATATGTCGAGTACATATTCACAACTAGCTGCTGTAGGTACCAAAAATACTACCCAGTTAGTTAAGGGATTTGGTGGATTAGCAGCAGCAGCCACTAATCCTGCGCAAGCTATGAAAACTTTGTCTGAACAAGCAACTCAAATGGCTGCAAAACCTAAAGTACAATGGGAAGATTTTAAACTAATGGTTCAGCAAACTCCCGCTGGTATGGCTGCTGTTGCTAAGACAATGGGAATGAGCTTAACTGATTTAATTTCCAAAATTCAAGATGGAAAAATTAAAACAGAAGATTTCTTTAATGCAGTAGCAAAAACGGGAACTAATGCTAACTTTTCCAAAATGGCAACACAATATAAAACTATTGGAGACGCTGTACAAGGATTAAAAGAGCAAGTTATTAATGGCTTGTTAAAAACTTGGGGGAAAGTTAGCCAAATTGGTATTCAAGCCGTAAATCAACTTTCAGATGCTTTAAGTAAGGTGAACTTTGAAAAAATTGGTGATGGGCTTTTAAACGGCATTAAAGAATTTGAACCAGCTTTTGAAGAATTAAAGACTGGCTTTGATGACTTTAAGAAAGGATTTGAAGAGTTTAAAGTTCCAGATGCAATTAAAGGAACAATTGATTCTATTAGGGATGCTTTTGAAAATTTAGTTAACACTATGGATCAAACTAATGAAGGAGATAGTTTATTTAAGCAATTAGGAAAGCTATCAGGTGGCGCATTAAGTGGTGCTGCTAAAGCTATTTCTGGAATTGCAACGGCAATTGGAGATTTAAACCCTACAACAATTCAAATGTTAGCTCAAGCTTTTATCATCTTAAAAGGTGGATTAAAAGGTTTAGTCTTTGAAGCTGTTATTTGGGGCTTGAAAGAATTAAATAAGCTAGATCCAGGTACGATTAATAATATTGCACATGCACTTACAGCTTTAGCCATTGCCTTTACAATGTTGAAAGCTATGGCAAAAATCGGTAGCTATATGAAAGAAGTTTCTAAATTCTTTAAAGGATTTAAGAATGCTAAGAAGATCAAGGCTCCTGAAATTGAGTCACCAAAAATGACTAAGCCGGGCAAGATTTTAAGTAATGCTGGTGCATATATGAAACTGGGTGCAGCATTTGCCCTAGTTGGTGCTGGTGCATTAATGGTTGGTGCTGGATTTAAGTTACTAGCTGATGCAGCTACGCAGATATCTAGTGCAGGTGGCGGTGCTATAGCAACGTTCTTTGGAATGATTGCTGCTATTGCTGCTTTAGTGATCTTAGTTAGGTTCTTAGGACCAGCATTAATTGGTGGAGCAATTGGTTTTGCTATCTTTGCTGCTGCGTTGCTCTTAATTGCTGTTGCTGTTTTAGTCGCAAGTGCTGGTATTGCTCTTCTCGCTACTCAACTACCTACTATTTCAGAATATGGAACTAGTGCAGCAGTTGGCTTACTTGCTTTAGCTGGTGCGATTGCTGTATTTGGTTTAGCTGCAATTGTTGGAGCTGTTGGAGTGCTTCTTTTAGGCGTTGCTCTAGTAGTTCTTGCTGTCGGTTTAGTTGCAGCAGGTGTTGGAGCGCTGATTTTTGCTGTAGGCTTAGCATTAGTTGGAATTACTGCTCTAATTGCAGCTGTTGGTGTCTTACTTTTAGGAGTCGCAATTGCCTTAGTTGCTGTAATGGTAATTATCGCAGCTGTTGGAATGCTCCTATTTGGTGTGGCACTTGTCTTAGTCGCTGCAATGGGTATTGTTGCCGCAGTCGGCTTGCTTTTGATGGGCGTAGCTTTAATGCTAATCATGGTTAGCGCAATGGTTGCGGCTGTTGGATTAATTCTCTTATCAGTTGCCTTATTACTTATTGGACCGATGTCATTGATTGCCGCAGTTGGTTTACTTCTTTTAGGCGTTGCCCTAGTTCTTGTTTCTGCTATGGCAATGATCGCAGCAGTCGGTCTGATGTTGATGTCAGTTGCTTTAATGATGATTATGGTCACAGCTATGGTATCAGCGGTCGGATTGATGCTTTTAGCTGTTGCTTTGGTTTTAGTTGGACCAATGGCAATGATTGCGGCAGTTGGTTTAATGCTTTTAGCTGCGGCTGCGATTATGCTAGGTGCTGGATTGATGGTAGTAGCTGCGGCTGCTATGGCTGTTTCTAGTGCCTTAGTAGCTGTTGGAGCGTCTGTAATGATTATGGCTTCTTTATTTATTGCTGCTGGAGCAATGATGGTTTCAGCAATCACTAGTGCAATGAGTGGAGTAGTAAGTGCCGTTAGAAGTGGAATTTCTAGTGCTGTAAATGCTGCTAGAAGTTTTGGAAATGCCTTGGTTTCTGTTGGTAGACAGTTAATTCAAGGTTTAGTAAATGGTATTAAATCCATGATTGGAGCTGCTGTTAGTGCAGTCCAAAGTGTAGCAAGTAAAGTGGTAAGTGCTGCTAAAAGCGTGCTTCACATTGGTTCTCCATCTCGTCTATTTAGACAATATGGTCGCTGGGTCGATCAAGGTTTAATTATTGGACTAAACAGAGATGCAGGTGCAGCAGCTGATGCTTCGGCAAGTATGGCACAAGGTGTTGTAGATGCAGCCTCTGGAATGGCACCAACTCTAGACCCTATTGGATTAAGTGGTATAAATCCGGGAGACTTGCTTGCAGCTGGATTTGATAGAGCACTTGATGCGATTAGCAATGTTGCTGGTGCAATTACTGGACTTGATGGATCAAGAGCTAATATTGGCATTTTTGGTCAAGGCGTAGTTTCTTCTGGTTCGGTTGGTAGCGATACGGTAACATCTGGATCAATTACTCCAAATTCAGTATTGACTAATAACAACAGTAGTAGTCAAACAGACAATAGTACTCAAGTTCAAATTGATAAAGGCGCCATTGTCATCAATGCTTCTGGTGATCCAGATGCAGATATAGACAAGATTTTAGACAGAATTGATCAAAAGATTATAGATAGACGAAATAAAGCTCTAGGAGGTGGTTAATATGCCGGTCAATGGCTTTGGTGTTTATATCACTGATTATTCAACCAATCGAACAGTTGAATTGCCTGTAAACCCGTCAGAATTAACTTTGAAATATGAAACTGATGATAAATCAGAAACTATTGTGAACTTGGGAGAGATTAATCGAGTAGGTAACATGAAATTGGTATCTCTTTCGATTGATAGTGTTTTTCCTAAAAAACATAATTCTTGGGTTAGTTCAGATAAACTTTTGAAGCCTGATGAATACATTAATTGGCTTAAGAATATTCAAGCTAATAAACATCATGTTCAATTAGTTGTCAGTTCCACTCAAATTAGTGTAACTATGACGATTTCTAGTTTTGAATATGGCTTTAAGAGCGGATTTGCAGATGAATATGCTTATACTTTGGGCTTAAAGCAGTATAGAGAAGTTAAGTACCATAAAGTTAATGTTCCAGCTCCTCCTAAACCTAAACCAAGACCAGCTCCTCCTAAGAAGTTGGGTATTGGTTCAATTGTGATTGTGAATGGTCGCTTACGGTTGGATAGCTATGGAAGTGCACCGGGTGTATATGAGAATAACGTAAGAAGACGCATTACTTATTTAGCACCGGGTCACCCATTCCCAATTCACGTTGCATTAGTAAATGGCGGACCTCGGGGCTGGGTTAGGCAGAGTGAAGTGAGATTAGCATGATTACAAAACTTCAAATTCTAAAGCACGATAATGGTGGCGCTAGAATTGGTGTCGAAATCAAGGACATGGTTAAAAATCTTAAGTGGGTAACTGATTTAAATTATTCCGCTGGAGAATTAACCTTTGATATCGTGAACGGCAAAGATCCAATAATCCCAGCAATGGGAGCAATTGTAGACTTTGCTTGGGATAATAAAGATATTTTCTGGGGTTTTGTGTTTAGTGCAGAATGTACATCAGACACTACTGTAAGTGTTAAAGCTTACGATTTTGAAAGATATCTAAAAAGTGAAGGTTCAGTCGTCTTTCAATCAGGAACTCTTGGAGATAGATATAGCAATGTTTGTCGCCGTTTTGGTGTTCCTTTCAATATCCGTGAGCAACCAACTTACAGAGTGCCTGCGGAAGTTTGTGATGGAAAAACTGGCTTTGACATGATTAAGAGTGCAATTGACAAGACATACTCTGCCACTGGCGAGATGTACTGCATTGTTGCTAATCATATGTATATCGAACTTAGGAGAGCGCCTATTCCTACAAGAACTCTTTTAGTTATTGATACTCAAAACACGATGACCGATTACACTTACTCAGAAAGTATTGATAATGCTGCTAACGTGGTTCAAGTAGTTCAGAAGAACACTGATAACTCGCAGACTAAGACAGCAACTGCTACTTCTGACACTGGAGATGATCCAGCTACTACGAGTTTTACGATTGCTTCTGCTAGAGGAAATACGATTAGAACTTGGGGTCAGATTGTTAAGGTAGTCAATGCCAAGAACAAAGCTAACTGGGCACAAATGGTTCAGCAAGCTAATGACGAGTTGAAGAAACGTAATGTTTCAGAAAGAAAGCTAACGCTTGATTGTATGGGCGATACTTCTCTAATTGCAGGTGCTGGTGCTAACGTCAAAATTAAAGACTTCGGTAAAACTTGGACTAATTGCCCTATTTTGAAAGCAACACATAACTTTGGTACTGATTACACTTGTAGCTTAGAAATGAAAGTAGGTACAAAATGGCAGGAGAACAGCTTATAAAAATGTTGACGGAACGGGGCGGTAGTGATTCTGAGTATTCCGATGTTATCTATGGTCGTGTTATCAGTGCTTCTCCTTTAAGGGTACAAATTTCTAACTCAATGATTATTGACGATAATTTCATTGTATTGGGAAAGCACATTGGAAGCTTTTCAATGAGTGGTAGTTTGACGACTACAGAAGAAAAGAAAGGCAAAGACGGAGAAAAGCCTAAAACTGAAAAGACCACTAAACCCGCTACTTTTACTTTTGATAATTCCCTAAGAGTTGGAGATAAGGTAACTATGATCCGTGCTGATGGCGGTCAACAATTCTACTTATTTGAGAGAGAGGGTGGTTAATTTGGATAATGAAGAAAATCAAAATCCGACACTAACCTTTCAAATTGCTAACGGAAGAATACGGAATAAGTTTGATGGCTTAGGTGCTATGGTTCAGGCTGTAGACAAGATCCTAAAAACAGAACGTTTTGTTTTCCCGATTTATACCGATCAATATGGGAACGATTTAAACGATTTGCTCGGCAAAGACTTAGGCTATGCCAGAGTTGAAGCGGAACGAATGGTTAAGGAAGCATTGCTGGCTGATGAACGTGTAATAAAAGTTGATATTACTAGTATCAATGAAACAAGTCCCAATACTCTAACTCTTGCTGGAGAATGTCAAACGAGTTATGGAAATATACCAATAGAAAGCGAGGTAAGCATTAAGTGAGTCCCAATGAATTAATTACTGAATTCCAGAACAAGGATTATGACTATTTTTTAAGAAAAATGCTTGACGCTGTGCCTGATAACATAGATAAGCGTGAGGGTTCAATAATCTATGACGCTTTAGCTCCTGCTGCATTGGTTATGGGTCAGCAATCCTTAGATATGGCTAATGTAATCAAAGAAACTTATATCAAAACAGCTTCTGGAGAGTTCCTAGACTATCGAGCAATTGAACATGGTACAAGTCGATATCCTGCTACTCAAACCGAAGCTAAGGCAAAAGTTTTAAATGATAAGAAAGAACCATTAAACAACGTTCAAATAGGCGATAAATTTGCCAGCATTGGCGACTCGCCTATTTTTTACGCTGTGACAAAGGTCAATGATGACTTGACTGTTGAATTAACAGCAGAAGTTAAAGGATCAAGCGCTAATAGTTATATCGGACAGATTTTACCTGTTACTCCCAACGACTTGCTTTCATGGGCTGAAATTACAGAAATTACAGCTCCTGCAAGGGATGTAGAAAGTGACGACCACTTAAGAGCAAGATTGCTGAGTTCTCAAAGTTGGATTGCTTACGGTGGTAATGTGGCTGATTACTTAGATATGACTAGCAAGATTGATGAAGTTGGAGCTGCGCAGATTTATCCAACATGGAACGGCGGGGGAACTGTCAAGGTAGTTATCTTGAATAACGACCTAATGCCTGCTAGTGCTAGTTTAGTACAGAAAGTTAAAAATACACTTGACCCAGAAGATAAACAAGCAGAGGGTTATGGATTAGCTCCAATTGACCATGCTGTAACTGTGACTGCTCCTGAAGAATTAATTGTAAATGTTGATATTTCAGTAAAACTTGATGATACAAAAGTAACACGGTATGTGAAAGGCAGGATTACTAAAGCAGTTGAGAGCTACTTCCAATCATTGAGAAAGGACTGGGCAGATATCACTCAAAAACTTGGTAGGGGTTATCAAGAAACTATATATCGTTCTAAGATCCTGTCTCAAGTTATGCTGACGGAAGGTGTGATCAATGCTAAACTTCCATCTTTGAACGGGCGGGACGCAGACATTGACTTAGTTTTTAATAATTCCAAGTCGCAATTGCCAGTAGTCGGGACGGTGACAATTAATGAGCAATAAATATGAACTTCTAAATTACATGCCTGATTATTATGAGGGCGTGTATGAAATGAAGGAACTTCTTAAGTCTGAAAGCGTAACGCTAAAAGACTTGGAAAGTAGCCATTTGCGGACGTTACTAAATGAATTTGTTTCAACAGCTGATGCTAAAGGTATTTCGCTTTTTGAAAGCCAGCTAGGCATAGTTCCAGATGAAAACGATACTTTGGAAATGCGTAGAAATAAGGTCTTGATGTATGTATTACCACCAAGACCGATAACAATTAGATTTTTCAGAGATATGCTGAACAACGTTAACCTGCCAGTGAAAATTGATGTTAATTACGGTGCAAGAGCTGTTGTAGTAACTGCTAAATCAGCTGAAATGACAAGTAATCAAATTAACTATTTGAAGTATCTGTTGAATGTTTATTTGCCAGCTAATCTCTTGTATCAAGTAAAGATTTTGCTAAACGCTGCAAAGGTTTTTGATGATTTGAACTTGGGCATTGGTAACGTGGTAAAAGCAGCGAGCATGGCAAAAGCGAGTCCCAACCAAGTATTTAACTAGTGAGGTGATGAGATGTCAGAATATAATAAGACAATTCTAACTAATGAGGGTATTGATTTGGCCCGTAGAGCTAACAAGGGTACGGCAACTTTTTCTTTGACGAGAGGTGTTTCATCAACTGATAACTTATCGGAAAAAACAGTTGAAGAGCTTCAAAACTTAACCCAGTTACCAAGTATCCAGCAATCAGTGAAGTTGAGTGATGTAGGAGATACGTCTGATAATTCAGATACTGTTTTAGGTGTTAGAATGACCTTTGATAACCAGAATTTGAAGACTGGTTATAATGTGCATACTGTTGGTATTTATGCAAAAGAACTGGATAAAAATGAAATTCTTTACGGTATAGCTACTGCAAAAACGCCAGAATACATTCCAGACTTTGGGGAGCAAACTTTATTTAAGTTTGATTTTTTGATGTATCTAGTAATTGGTAGAACTGATAAGGTAACTGTTGAAGTTAGTCCGGATGATGTTTATCGTAAAAAGGAAGTGTATAGCAAGTCCGAGGTTGATACAGCTGTAGCAAAACTTGATAAAAAAGACGCTGAAATCGTTAAGAGCTTAAACGATTATAAATTGGAGAACTCTACTTATCACACAAACTTTGAGAAAAGCGTAACTGATAGGCTGGGTACTAAAGCTGATAAAACTACTGTAGAACAGCAACTTGGAACAAAGGCTGATAAATCAAATACTTACACCAAAGATGAAGTGAATAGTAAAGTAGCTCCTAAGGCAGACAAAGGCTATGTAGACAGCGAATTAAACAAGAAAGCCGATAAAGCTACTACTTACACCAAGACAGAAGTTGATAATAAAATCACTGGTCAGGTTAAGTCGGTAAATGGGCACACTGCTAATGCCAGTGGTGCAGTAACCTTACCAACTTTAACAGCTAATGTGCTTACTGGCTATGATGTAAAGAATAAGGCTGCTACTTTTGATAACAACGCTCATTTTGACGCAAATGGGCTTTTTTCAAGATGGCTTGTAGATCAAGGCGTTATCGGACAACTTGCTGATGCAATTAATGCAAAGTTACCCATTGAAGCAGGAGATCCTAATGGAGACTTGTTAGATCATGCTGGTAATAAGATTGAATATTGGAACGGTAATGGTGATGGTGTCAAGAACTTGCCACCAATGAACAATAAGAAATGGTTCTTTGCAGTCAAACTATTCGATTCGGGTTGGGGTTCAGTTACTATTGTAGATCAAGACGGTAGTTATTGGTTGAATACTAAGAATGGCGATATTTGGACTGGTTGGCGTTCAGTAGTCACGAATGAACATCTTAAAAAGTTGAAATTTGTAAAGCAATCATTAGATCAAAACGGTAATATTTTCCAAGATACTAAGTTTGTAACTCAAGAGGCAGACGGAACATATAAGATTAACATTTTTGATAGCGACTGGACTGCTAATAAGGTTTCATGGCTGTTAAATAATACCAAGTCTTACAGCATTCAAAATAATACTGATTTGAATAACGTTAAGAATACGGGGTTCTATAATGCGGCAGGTACTTCCGGATTAAAAAATTCTCCTGTGTCAGCTTGGTTTAGTATGTCCGTAAATGCCAATCAATGGAACGGCCAACAAACTCTGTATGATACAAATAGTGGTCAATTATATGTGAGAACGTGGAATTCAACTAGATTTACAGATTGGCAAAGAATAGCTAATGCCGGAGATTTAACTAATCAAAGTATTACGTCAATTACTGACTATGATGTAGCTTTCGAAGGCTGGCATAACACACAAGTTGGAAAATTTGATCCATCAGGACACTTTGCTAATTTATTAGTTGATGCTGGAGCTTTGAAGCCGATAGCAGAGGCGATCAATAACCTGAATACCAATTTAACAACTATGCGAACTGAGTTAATGAACTTGAAGAAGAGAACTGATTACAATACTCCTCAAGGAGAGTTCAATAATACCACTGTAAATCTTAATAACTTAAGAAGCACAGGAATGTATCGTCTTTCAAATTGTCATGTTCAAAGTGGACCATATCCAACCGATAATGCGCACTGGGTTTACGTTAAAGTGACAGTATTTGATGCTAATACTGTGTATCAAACGCTTTACGAAGGCGACAATATGTATGGACGAAAGTCTTCTAGCCCGACAAATTGGGATCAATGGCATCAATATTTGAATAAAACTGTTTAATCCTTAGTTAAACTAAGGATTTTTTTATGGAGGAAAATTATGGAAGCAGAAAACTTTTTAGATTTATTAAAACAAGTCGTTGCTGATGGGAAAATCAGCTTTTATTACTTCTCTGATCCAACTAGTCCAATTACAGCTCTTCATCACTTGGAAATTCCTTATCCAGGAGAGCTTAGTCCTGTAGACTTGCCTTACCGCTGGCATGCAGAAAAGCCTAGTGAGGATTTAATTGATGCAGTTTGGGACGATGACTCTCATAGTTGGATTGAAAACAGTGATAAATCTCAGCCAGCTTTAATTGCTAAGTTGCAAGCAAGTAATGCAGCTATGCAAAAGAAAATGGAAAACTACGAAGCAGCTAAGATTAAAGATGCTCAAAATAATGATAAAATCGTTCAAGCTTTAAGTGGCGTACAAAAGGGACAAGCACAAACTACAGCAGTTCTTGCTCAACTTGTGCCAATGGTTCAACAACTTTCCAAGTCAGTAAACACACCAGACAAACCAAATGCAGCTGATGAAACTAAGAAAAAAGAAGGTGCTGAATAATGTTTGATTTTGATTTCAGTTCTATCTATTCAAACCTTGAAAGTTTATGTAAATCATCTCTAGACAATGGGTATTTCACAGACAACACAATTGCGGGATTTGTTCAGCAAGGAACATTTGATGCAGATGGATATAAGAGAATTACGGGTGATGATTATGTTGCAGGAGATCAAAATACTGTGGCAAACGGCTAAACTTAATTTACTTCATTTGATTTTGGGAAGTTTGCTTACAGCTTTTGGAATTGTTCTTTTAGTGAACGATTCCTTTTTTTATTGGCCACCAGAATGGCAATGGCTCTTCAATAATGACTTAGTCGATGCCTTTGCAATCATAGTTGGTATTGGCTTAATTGCATTTGTTTTTGCTGGTGGAAGAAGTCAACTTGCTAATGCCGTGTTACTAGCTTGTTCAGCATTCTTTTTGATGATGTTAACAGTATTGCAACTGGGGCATGTTTTGGTCATGCACGACTATAGCAGATTGCTTTCAATTATTGCACTAATCGGGTGGCTACTAGTAATTCAGTATTTAGCAGTATTTTCTAAGACTGTAAGACGACGAAAGTAGGTAATAAGAAGTGCAAGACTGGGCTAATTTAATCCGTGAAATAGCACTTCTTTTTTCTGTTTTTGTTGCAGGGCTTACTGCTTGGAACGCTTTACGCAAAACAAGCCATGAAGTTTCAAAAGATGATAAAGAAGAACTGAGGGCTGACCGTGACTTATATAGAAATCGGTGGCTTGAAAGTGAGAAAGCTTTTGATGAAATTGATGCAGAAAATGACAAGTTGCGCAAGAAGGTTAAACGGTTAGAAAACAAGATAGATGATTTTAAAGAAAACGAGGACAGAAAATGAGCTTTGAACAAATTGGCGATATGTTAGTTGTTGCTGTATCAGTAGTTATAGCAATCATCTTTTATGTTTATTCAAAAAATAAGATTGCTATTGATAAAAAAGCTATGCAAGGCGATGCACTAGCTAAAGCTGAAAAAATGATTGCTAATTCAGCAAATGCAATCGTATATCAAACTGAAAAAGAGGGCGGTTCAGGTAAGGATAAGCTGTTAGCAGCTTTTAATTACTTAATCGCTATTTTAGATTTGGCGCACTTACCGCATCCCTCAACAGCTTATATCAAAGGCGAGATTGAGAAGTCGGTTACTACGATGAAGCAAACAAAAAATTTCGTTGATAGTATGCAAACACTGACTAAGGAAGACGATGCAGCCAAACAATTGGAAAGTAAGACCATTGTTGGCGAGTTAAAGGAAGTTAAGAAGTAGGAGGTAACTATGGTTGAAGTAGCTAAAAGAAGTTACGGTGTAGATGTATCAAGTCATAACAGTGGCAATTATTCCGGATCGAAATTTGCCGTTGTTAAAGTGTCAGAGGGCTTAGATTATCGTAATCCTAAAGCACAATCTCAAGTATCTACTGCAAGAGCTAATAGTATGTTGCCAATGGCTTATCACTATGCGAGGTTTAGTGGCAATAGTAACGTAGCAATTCAAGAAGGTAACTATGCAGTTACTTCTGCAAAAGCTGTTGGTCTTGAAGCAGGTACTTACTTAGCTTGTGACTATGAACAAGGAAGTGGAAACGAAACTAGAGGAGATCGTGAAACTAATACGACTGCTATCTTATCTTTCTTAGATACTATTGTGGGTGCTGGTTATAAGCCTTTACTATACTCAGGCGCTTATCTTATGAGAGACAAAATTAATACTTCTAGAATTTTAGCCAAGTATCCTAATTGTTTGTGGGTAGCAGCATATCCATCAGGTAATGGTACTGCGGTAAGTGAACCAAACTTTGGCTACTTTCCATCAATGAACGGAGTAGCAATTTGGCAATTTACCGATAACTGGCGTGGGTTAAATGTTGACGGAAACATCAGCTTGATTGATCTAAAAAATGATAGCAAACCAGTAGCTCAGCCATCTGTTGCACAATCAGCATCAGAAAAAACATGGACTGATGTACAAGGTATGACTTGGCATGAAGAACATGGTACTTTCATCACTGGTGGAGCGATTAATCTTCGCTGGGGCGCTAATACGCAAAGCACACTGATTACCACCTTACCAGCAGGTTCAGAAGTTAAATACAATGCTTGGGCTAGAGATAGTGCTGGGCGTGTATGGTTACAGCAACCGAGAGAAAATGGTAAGAATGGCTATTTAGTTGGTCGTGTCGGCAGTGAGCCGTGGGGAACTTTCAAATAATTTAATATAATTCAAAAGCCGCTCTGGAGATGTTTCTCTGGAGCGGCTTTTTGCATACAACAAATTTTCTATTATTTTAACTATGTTTTCTTGTTACAATTTTACTTACAATATGTTATACTTAACTTGCAACAAGTTAGAAATTCTAAAATTCAATGAACTCAAAAAGCATTACCTGATCGCTACAAAAGGTAATGCTTTTTTTATCGCTTGACGCAACCTATCAAACGTTGAGGGTGGAAATGCGACTATTTATGTTTTTTGTTGTTACGCCGATCATCCAGCCAGTGATCGAATAGTGATTTCACCATTCCCACAAGAATTGGAGCTACAACTAAAGTTAGAAATTCCTTCAACGAACTCACCTCCTTTCAAGGGGAGGCAATAGTCGCTGAAATAATTATAACAAAATTAGATGTCTAATATATGTAGAAAATGAAACTATAAGTAATTATCAACTGCCCCCCGCTGTGACCCCCAAACTTAAAATAGAATAAATTCAAACAAAAGAAAAAGTGCTATATCTCAGGCACTTAAAAACATAGAAAATTACATAAAATCAAACGATTTGGTCTTCTAAACCGTGGGTCGTGAGTTCGAATCTCACCCAAATCACTGATATGACGCTCCGTATGGGGCGTCTTTTTTTTATGCAATTTTTCTTCTTTTTGATATAGACCAATTACAAATAAAACTTCTTGACCAATTTTTAATATAGGGTTATTATTGCTCATATGACAACAAATAAAAGATAGTCCATTTATTTCAAATGAACTATACCAAAGGAGAAAAATGTATGTGTGGAATTGTTGGTGTTGTTGGAAAACCTGCAAGAGATATTATTTTAAATGGTCTAACTAACTTAGAGTACCGTGGTTACGATTCAGCAGGTATGTATTTAAATGATCTTAATGGCAATGAATATTTAACTAAGGCAGTTGGTAGAATTTCTAACTTAAAAGAAAAGTTAACTCCAGATGAACAAGGCTTAGTTGGAATTGGTCATACTCGCTGGGCAACTCATGGTAAGCCAACAGTTGATAATGCTCACCCTCATTTTGATGAAACTAAGCGTTTTTACTTGGTTCATAATGGTGTAATTGAAAATTATGTGGAGTTAAAAGAAAAATATTTACAAGGTGTTAAGTTCCATTCAAATACTGATACTGAAGTGGTTGTTCAATTAATTGGTAAAATTGCACGTGAAAAGAATTTAGACGGTTTTTCTGCATTTAAAGAAGCTTTGAAGTTAGTTAAGGGCTCATATGCTTTTCTTTTGGTTGATAATACTGAACCAGACCATGTTTTTATTGCAAAAAATAAGTCACCAATGATGCTCGGTCTTGGAGATGGATTTAATATTATTGCTTCTGATGCAATCTCTGTTTTAGATCAAACTAAGACTTTTGTTGATTTACAAGATGGTGACGTAGGTGACATTACCAAGGATTCTTACACAATTGAAACTGTTGACGGTAAAAAAGTTGAACGTAAACCTCACGTATTAGATATTGATCCAAATGCTGCTTCAAAAGGCACCTATGAATTCTATATGCTAAAAGAAATCGATGAGCAACCAAGCGTTATGCGTAAAATTTCTCAAACTTATTTTGATGAAAATGGTGACGTTAAGGTTGAGCCTCAAATCATTGATGCTCTTTCTAAAGCAGATCGAATTTACATTTATGCAGCAGGTACTAGTTACCATGCTGGATTAGTAGGAAAGATGCTTTTAGAACACTACACAGGTATTCCAACAGAGGTTGGTTTAGCTTCAGAAGCTGGCTATCATTTCCCAATGCTGAATAAAAAGCCATTCTTTATTTTTCTAACTCAATCTGGTGAAACTGCTGATTCACGCGTTGTTTTAAAAGAAGTTAATAAGCGTAATATTCCAAGTTTAACCATTACTAACGTAGAGGGTTCAACTTTATCAAGAGAAGCAGACTACACTATGCTGCTCGAAGCAGGTCCTGAAATTGCCGTTGCATCTACTAAAGCTTATACTGCTCAAATTGCTGTTCAAGCAGTGCTTGCTAAAGCTTTGGGTGAAGTACTTAATAATCAAGATGCAAAAGACTGGAACTTAAAGCATGATTTAGCCATTGCAGCTGAAGGGATGCAACAGCTTGTTGACAGCAAGGAAAGTTTAAAAGAAATTGCTGACAAGTACTTAATTAAGTCACGCAATGCCTTCTATATTGGACGCGGAATTGACTATGCTGTTGCCTTAGAAGGAGCATTGAAGCTTAAGGAAGTTTCATACATTCAAACTGAAGGTTTTGCTGCAGCTGAATTAAAGCATGGAAATATTTCTCTTATAGAAAAAGGCACTCCAGTTATTGCTTTAATTAATGATCCAGCAACTGCCGATTTAACTCGTGGTAACATTCAAGAAGTTGTTTCTCGCGGAGCTAATATTATTACAATTGTTGGTAAGGACTTCGCTAGAGAGGGCGACGATGTAGTATTACCAGAAATTAACTACTATATGTCTGCGCTTTTAACTGTTGTACCGGCGCAGCTGCTTGCATATTATGCTTCTAAAGATAAGGGATTAGACGTTGATAAGCCACGTAACTTAGCTAAGAGTGTGACTGTTGAATAAAATTTAAATAAGTTAGTAAAATAGCGAATTAGTGATCTTGAAAGTGACTAATTTGCTATTTTTAATTGAATGTTTTTTCGAAAATATGAGCTTTTGATTTAAAATAAGGATAGTTAATAATCAGTGAGGATTCTTATGCTATCAAAAATATCAATTTTACTTACAAATCACCAGCTTACATTAAAAGATATTTCTCAAAATCAACATTTGGCAGAACAAGATTTAAGAAAAGCACTCGACGAAAATCCTGATAATTGGTCCAGTTCGGTCTTATCAGCTTTGTCGTCATCTTTGAATATGCGACCTGGAGATTTATTAGAATTACTTGATCCGGTTTATTCTTTAAAGATTAATGATCATAGCCAAATGATTCAAGGAATCTATATTGAAGATCCTGAAATTTATGAACAAATTCGCTTTGTGGTAGAAAGTGAGCATTTAGAAGGTTGGCAACCTGATGAAGAGGATATTTTAAGATTGCTTGATGAAGCACTTAATCCATCTCCTACATTCCAAACTGAAATAGGTAAGATCTGGGGTGGGGAAGATGATTGAGGAGAGAAAAGATACAGAATGGTATCGCAGAAAATGTCTTTATCCCAATGGAACACTTAAAAATAAACTCAATATTAAGGATGCAGCAGAATTAGCGCAAAAAGAATACTTAGGTTCAGCTGTGCGCGCGTTAGCTTTTTTGAGGAAGAATAAAAAGATTACTAGCGTTGAAGACTTGAAGAAAATTCATAAAATTATGTTTGGTTGGCTTTATGATTGGGCAGGACAAATTCGAGATTATGAGCTGATTAAAGGAGATACTGAGTTTTTAGAATATACTCGAATTAAGTTTGGAATTGAAGAGATAGATGAGAAAATGAGGCAATTGGCTAGTCAAAAAGAACTTGCCAACACCGATTATGCCTTTCTGCTTGATCGCTTAAATTATCTCCATCCCTTTAGGGAAGGAAATGGTAGGAGTAGCAAGTTGTTTTTACAAGCTTTTGCTGCAAATCATGGTCAAGTTATTGATTATCCGCGGTCAAATAAAGAATTGATTATTGCTCAAAATAATGCAGATATTAACCAAATTGCTAGATTAATTAAGGTCAAGTCCAAATCCAAGAGAATTAAGTGTTAAATAAAAAGGCATCCCAATGATGGTTTTTCGTCATTAGAATGCCTTTTTAATTGAACAGAAAACTAATTCTCGATAATTTATTTTCCTTAACCCAACTCCAGCAAAGATGTAATAAGTAAGCAGAAGCAAAAGATAGACACCAAGTAAAAATCCATGTTCCAAAGAAAGTTAAAAAGGGATGATAGTGAGCATGAAGCGACATGTTTAGACCGCGCCAAACTAATTGGTTCCAGAATACATTAGAAAGATACGCACGGTAGGCGTAAATAGCTAGAAAATGAAAAACTTTTAAACTAGTTTGGGAATTTTTCTTTACTTGATGTAAGCAAAATGCAGCAATAAGAGCAATTACTGCTAAAGAGTATGGTGTCATGGAAGGTTTATAATATGGAGCATTATTAAAATTAATGGGGTGGCCAAAACCTTGCAGTTCAATATTGGTCCAAATAAAGCAAATAATAAAAATAATACTAAGTAGCCACCAAAAATTAGTTAAAAATGCGTTGACATAATCGCGTAATTGCCAGGCCAAAACTCCGTAGACGCCATAGATAAAGAAAGAGATAAAAACTCTATCCAGTAAATACCAGTCATTTTGATGGATGCCATGAAAGACATAGGTATCGTAAAACCCAAGCCAAGTGAAATAAAGGATAAATGTGACAATTGCAATTATTATTCCACGTTTAGTATTCGTCCCTACATAGCGACTAATCGCCCAAAAGAGTGGCATTAGGATGATAAATTGTAGCATCATCGTGTTATACCAAAGGTGCGGTGCCGCATTTCCGTTAATGAATTGCCAACAAAAAGTTGGAAAATTATAGTATTTATTTACTTGTTGTTCCCAGGGCATTCCTAGTAAATAGATTGAAGTCCACCAAATGGTCGGTACAAATAAATTAGACCAATTACTGCGAAAATATTTCTGATAAGAAAAATGTTTTTTTAAATCATAAGTTCTAATAGTTGTATATAAGATTCCAAAAATAAAAGCAGGGGCGGTATATTTTATTAGGTTATATAGAAAGCCAAAAACATCTTGAGTATGTGTTGGTTGCTTAATATCCATAACTAAGGCCATAATTGGTTGCGCCATAACTGCAGTACATGCAAAGACCTTAAGATAGTCGCCAATATCAGCTATTCTAAATGATAAAAATTGATATTTTTTCATAAATTAGTCCTCTCATGAGTAGAGTCTAAAAGCTAATTCCTAATATATGCATCTTTTTGAAAAAAGACAAGATGTCTATAATTAGGCGCTTAACAATTATTAAAATTTGAACTAGGATATAGATGACTGATCGAAACTTCTCATCCTAAGAAGTGTAGGATAATAAAGAAAGCCCCGTAGCAGTAGTGCTATAGGGCTTTTATGTGTGGTTATTAAACTTAAAAAGGGACAGAAAAGGGACAGTTTTATTCAAAATTTTGTATAGCTTCATCGAATTCTAAGTGTTGTTTATGGGTAACGTGTAAATAAATTTTTCTTGTAATATCAGAATTGGCATGACCAACTCTATCGGTAATTAAACTTAATGGATATCCTTCCTCTGCAAGTTTGGAAACGTGAGTGTGTCGGAAGATATGCGAGGTAGCTTTCTTCTTCCACTTCTGTTCATTTACAAACTCTCTTAGAAATCTACTTACAGCTGATGTATTTATCGGTCCATTAGTATTACTGTATTTATTATGAAATAGGAAATCATTAGAGTTTTGTCCCTTAGAAAACTCTTTATATATCACAACTGCTTCTTTAGGCAAAACAATAGTTCGTTGGCTAGAGGATGTTTTGGTAAACTCTTGTCTTTCATTCCGATGTCCTTCAGTACTAATTAAAGTGCCTGAAATATTAACATACCATAGCTTTGTTTCTTTATCTTGAAATATATTCTTTACGAGCAACCCACATCCTTCTCCTACACGCATACCAGTAAGGTATAGCATTTTGAATAAAGCATAAAAATCAGTTCTCTTTTTTTCTAAACAATGGTTAAATAATTTGCTCAGTTCTTTATCGGTAAGATACCAGTTTTCTACTCGATCTTGCTTCTTAGCACGTTCATTTTTAAAATTAATTTTTACTTTTAAAGCTGGATTCTTTTTTGCATACCCAAATTGAATTGCAAAATCAAAAAGTTTTGTAAAAACCACATGATATTTATGTGCAGTAGCATTAGATAATTCATCTTTATAAAGAAGATTATTAATGTATGTATTAAGTTCAATAGTAGTAATAGAATCAGCCGATCTTTTTCCGAAAGTCCTAGAAATTTTACTAAGGCAAGCAAAGTAAGTATCTAAAGTTTTAGGTGCTAAGCCCTGATTAGACATATTAGTTTGTAAATCTTCAATAAGTTTATCCATCGTAATTTGTTTAATAGATTGAATATTTAACTTATCTTGGATCATCTTTTTGACTTTCACATCAGCTAAATTTCGAGCCTTAGCAGTGTTTTTAGTAATTGTGGTAGAACTCTTATGTACACCCAGGAAAGAGGGATCAGTATACCTAATTGAGTATTTAAATTTGCCATTTTTCAAAGGCTCTACTTGAGGAGTATAATATTTAACCATTTGATTTTTACCTCCATTTTGCTAAAATAGGGTAGACGAAAGGCGTTGAGTTACCAGCTCAACTTTTCATCTAGCATATATATGTGTTTGCTTTGAACATTGGTCAGAGTGATGACCGACCCGTGAAGTGTTATCAGCGCTTTGCGGGTCTTTTTTTATTGCTTGGCTTGGTGGATATTAGACTGTAGCATATAATTTTGAATAGCGGTACGGTAATTAAAATTCTGCTAGAATATGAGTTAGGATCACGTGTGCCCAATTTTGGGCTAGGCTTGTAAGATAATTAATATCTTGCGAGTCTTTTTTATTATTAAGCTGCGCGATCGGAACGAGCGCGCAGCTAGGGCGCCCGCGGTCAGATTCAGATTATCTCTTGTTGATTTTCGTGAATCAAAAGAAGTAAGATGATTAATGTAATGATTGTTTGGTTCATGTTTGTCACCTCCGAGTGACATGGGCACAGCTTGCTGTGCTAAACTCAGGAGAGTGACATAACATGAAAGAGCGGGCGCCCTAAGAGCTTTTAACTTCTAGGGATGTTATTTCAGCTTTTATAGTCGCCAGCCGTTTAGACTAAGTTTAATTTATTTACTTAAAAAATCAGCATTGAGTTCTGCTTGATTACAAATAAACTCTTTTTCATCAGGATAAAGTTCAAGATATCTTTTAATGTAAAAACTAATACCACCACTTAGCTCATTGTATGCGGTTCGATCTTGTGAAAATTCTAATGTATTAATTAATGTACCTAGACGACTTTGACCTTTACCATTTCTATAATCAGCTGGTGAAATTTTAAGAAGACCATGGATTATAGGATTATATGGAATTGCATGCTTTTTAGAAAAATGATTATAGATTCGTCCACCATGTGCTGATGTGTTTCTATAGTCTAAGTATAAAGATAGCAAGTTAACATATCCTTGTTCAAAAGCATTAATCTGCTGTAACAATGCCTCATCTAATCCTGTCATACGAGAAGTTACACTTCTTTTTTGTGGAGTTTTAAGAAGTCTGTACCACCAAATTAAATTTCCAAAGTTAAGTTTCTTAACAATTATCCAAGGTGGAATGTTATGGTGATCATTTCGGTAGTGGCTATATGGTTCAGACTTAGCATGCGTAATACCTTTTAGAATACTTAGCAGAGCATCAATAGGATAAACCATTTTATGAAGGGATTTATTGTATTGCTTTTTACCTGTAACGTAATTTTTTCGGTTTAAATATATTGTTTGGTCTTCAGATATTTGTTCTGCTACTGTATATGCTAATGCTTGTCTTAGGTTAGCTTCAAAAATTTCGATAGCAGACATAACCTCAGATCTTATTTTTCTATCTAAAGTAAATAATTGAAAAATATGTTCAAAAGTAATTCCAGCCTTGAATTTGTCTTCTGAATCTAATGGATTAGCTAAAAAACAATCTTTATAGCCATTAATAATTTCATAATAGCCGTAACTCAATAAATCTTTTTTGGCTGCTTCTTTATTTTGAAATAACAGACCACGTTGTTCTAGTAATTCTATTTGTTTATCAATAGTTAAAAAAGGTTTGGTATTCATTTTAATTCTCCAACACAAAAAGGACATGTATCAAAACACATGTCCTTTTTGGTACGACCGCACAGCGGTCACTTAAATTGATTAACTAAATCTTATCAGGTAAAAGGGCAATGTGTCAATCAAAAATGTATTTTTTTATACATTTTTGTAACTAGTAAGTTGAATTGTATTCTTTTTATACAATTTCCTAATAGTCTAAAAAGAAAATAATTTTTCTTTTCATTTTCATTCTCCATGACCGTCCGAAAGGGCGGCTTTTATTTTGCAGATAAATATGTATCAATAAGGTAGTAATGCTTTTTAGGGATGCTTGCTTTTTATTTTATATACGAAAAACACCTCATGGAATATCTACCATGAGGTGTTTTAACGACCTGTGTACTTTACAGGCATTTTAGCTATATCCTAATGATAAATATAAAAACATAAATTTTCAATAATAATTACTTGGTTTTCCTATGTCATCGTCAACTTGAACGGCAGCAATTTCATCATTTTAACAGTGTCACCTGATATAATTTTCTTGAGGTGAACAACATGAAAGAGACAATATATTTTACAAAAGAGGATGGCAATAATAGATTGCTCTTTACTTCTGATAATGGAAACACTAATTGGCGAGGTGCTATTAGTGAACTTGGTTTAAAAAAGGCAGAAAAGCAGTTGGGACACAAACCAACAAATATATACATGTTAGTTGATGGTTGTGAAATAAAGCTAATTTAATCCAAGTTTATTTTTTATATAACTTTCTGCTACTGCTGCAATAATAGTTATAGAAGCATTGCCAACTTTTTCTTTATCATAAATTTGTTTTAAAAATTTATATTTATCCATAGTACCTTTTACTACATATCAAACCCAACGTGAATAGCTTTACCCAGAATACGGCCTGGATTATCTTCGTTTAAGATGATCGGGTCGTATTTTGTGTTTATAGGATAGGGCGGTTTTTATTTTGGTTAGAGAATTCATATTAGAGAGCCTTTTTGTAATAAAAAAAGCCCTCTATTCAATTAGAATAGAAGGCTAAAGGGACTATATCCCACGTAAAAATGTTTAAGGAGCTTAATCTCCAAGTACCTATATTATTACATATTCTTTCCTTCTATTCAAGTTATTTGGAAATGTATAATTTCATTAGTTCATCACTTATTGATTTCATGAATCAAAAGAAGTAAGATGATTAATGTAATGATTATTTGGTTCATGTTTGTCACCTCCGAGTGACACAGGCACAGCTTGCTGTGTTAAACTCAGGAGAGTGACATAACATGAAGAGAGCGGGCGCCCTAAGAGCTTTGTGCTTAAGGGATGCCTGTTTCTTATTTTATATACGAAAAACACCTCATGGAATATCTACCATGAGGTGTTTTAACGACCCGTGTACTTTACAGGCATTTCAGCTATATCCTAATGGTAAACATAAAAATATTGGTTTTCAACAATAATTACTTGGTTTTACTAGTCATCGTCAGTCTGAATAGTTGCAATTTCATCATTTTAACAGTGCCACCTGATATAATTAGTCTTGAGGTGAGAAAATGATTAATAAAAGTACTACACCTAAAATATCTGAATTACTTTCGAAAAATGTAGACTTGAAACGTCAATTAAGAATAGCGAAAGAATTACAGCAAAATAAAGTAATAGACTTGAATGTTCAAAAAGTGATAAAAGTTACTTATCGAGTCGGATTAGGAACACCAGATGATCCAGTAAGAGAAATCAATTCTTATTGGGATGAAAATGGATCTCATTTATTTGATTTGTGATTTCTGCTTACGGGTGGATTTTTAATCATTAATTTAACATTTATTTGACTAATGAATATATCCAAATAAGCCTTCAGCTCTTGCAGTTTCTGATTAGTATCAAAATTTTGTGGTCGATTCCAATGCGCATAATCATTTCCATTAATTCTTACGACATCGGCTGATACACCTAAAGCGTCAGAATCTTTAAAGTAATGACCAATTGCACTATTTAATGTATATTTACTTACTTTTTCAACATCGTCACTTGAAAATTTAACTGCAAAGTCCTTAATTAGTATTTCTTCAGCTGCACGATATCCAATACCAGCAAGTTCTATATTTCCGTTATTTTCAGCTTGTTCTGCTTGATGATACATATCGACAAAACGTGGTGAAAAATCACTTATTCGTTTTTCAAACTGTCTTAAGCTGCTAGATGGAGTATACGTAAGCAATTGGGGATCAGAATCATCACTATCTGGAAATACTTTTTGAATTGACCAATGGTCTTTTTGACAACTAGGACAGTGATGACGCATGTAAATAATTTTAAAGCCACTGTAATGAGTGTGTCCTTCAATAGAGGATTGAGGATTATTAATTTTTCCGCAATTAGGACATATATCTGGAATTAAAAATTTAGTACGACGATAATTAGGAATTTGTTGATCAATCTGATAAATTCTATATTGCATAAAAATCTCCCATAATTTTACATATCAAACCCAACATGAATAGCTTTACCTAAGATACGGCCTGGATTATCTTCGTTTAAGATGATCGGGTCGTATTTTGTTGTGTTGATAGGATAGAGAAATACATCTTTGCCGACGTGCTTAACCTTCTTTAAGGTAGCTCTGGTGTCATCGTCAACTTGAACGGCAGCAATTTCATCGTCTTCAACAGTAGGTTGCTTATGGATAAGAACAAGAGCACCGTCTGGAATAAGTGGTTCCATCGAATCACCTTGGCATCTTAGTGCAAAAAGTTCATCTTTTTTCGGTTCTTCTTCAAATAATTCATAAGTGTAGCCCTCAATGTTCTGTTCGGCCAAGATAGGTTCACCGCATGCGATTGTTCCTATAATAGGAACTCGAACGTAATGCATCCCTGATGTGTCGATAGAATTGGAGGGAGTAGGTTCTGAATCTAGTTCAAAAGAATATCTTGGATCTATATCACTTTTTTTAACATTTAATGCTAAAGCGAGTTTTTCCAAGTTTCCAGCATTAGGAGTAGATTTTTCTCGAAGATAACCGGATAACGTTGTAAGAGGTATACCAGCTTTTCTGGCTAATTCAGATTGTGTCATTCCATGCATATATTCTTTTAAATTAGCAGATATTAACTTTCGAGCGGCTTGTTCGAAAGCTGATAATTTATTTCTCGGCATTATTTAGCCTCCTTTCTCTAACTGATCTTAAAACTAAACTTTTAAGATTAATTGAGTTTATGCCTATATTATAATAGAAATTCCGTAGTTGTGTTCATTTTTATACAAAAATACTAGTTTATTAGTTGACATTACTAATAAACTAGTATAATATAAAATCGAACTTGAACGAGAGGAGGAAATATATGAGTCAAAAAGATGTGAAACTTACGCTCGAAGCGGCTCGAATAAATGCAGGATATACACAGGCTCAAGCTGCGAATGCACTAGGACTAAAGTCGACAACACTTGCAGGTTGGGAAAAGGATAGCACTAGATTGTCATATATAGAAGCACATAGATTAGCTAAGTTATATGGAATAACTCCTGATTTGCTTTTTTTTGGCAAAAAATACGACTTTATTAGTAGAATGAAGAAAGAGAGAAAGTAATGAATAGTCAATTGAAAGTTCTAGGTACAAAACATATCGGTAAGATTACATTCACTGGAATTGAGGGTGGATTTGGACCAGGTAAGAAAGCAATTTTAGCAAAAGACACTGCTAGAATTCATAATCAGCCAGTTGGAGAAATCAATAGAAGAATCAATAACAATCGTAAGTGGTTTAAAGACGGTGTCGATATTATTGACCTGAAATCCGTTATGGCTCAAAACCATAACGAAATTGGATTTACCCAAAATGCTTGGAATCGTGCTAAGAACATCTATCTCTTATCTGAGCGTGGATATGCCAAGCTTTTAAAAATCCTAGACGACGATAAAGCTTGGGAAATTTATGACGAATTAGTAGATAACTACTTCAACATGCGAGTAGCAGTTAAGGAAAATAAGCCAGCGATTGTTAATCAAGAGCGTTTAGCAATTATGAAAGATAATTCAGCTACTAGAAAAGCCAATATTCTTTACAAAATTGCAATGCACACTAAGTCCGATTCTTCTAAGGAAATGTTATTGGCAAAAGCAGCAAGCTTAATTACTGGAGAGATGACAATTCCAGTAATGGAGAAGAAGACCTATACGGCTACTGATATTGCTAATGAATGTGGAATTAAAGCTCAAGCAGTTGGGAAAATTGCTAATCGTCTTGGCTTAAAAGCTGAACAGCCTGGTCAAAACAAATATGGTCGCTGGGCAAACAGTAAGTCACAATATTCAGATAAAGAAGTTCCACAGTGGCTCTACTTTGAAGAAGGCAGAGAAGCAATTAAGAAGGAATTGGAGGAATAATTATGAACTACGAAAATGTTAAAGATGCACTTAAAGAATTAGTTGCTTTGAATAGTCCTGGTACAACTACACAATACTTGTTCTATCTGTCACGTAAAGATAAATAAGCAGGAAGGAGTGTTCGATATGGATGAAACAATGATTGAAATTAATGCCGTGATTGATCAATTAGCATCTAAATTAATTCAAAAAGATGAATTTGATTACGACATTAAAGATGCACTTATTTCAATGCTAGAAGCAAAGGAAAATTATTCACTAGCATTAAAAAAAGCCAAAACTAGAAAATAATCTAGTTTTGACTAGTCAAGATTAATGATTAGATGATTTCACCTGGCTTAAAACACGCTTATAAATTCTAAAATACTCAGTTACCGCAGACAACGAAGTATTAGAAGTATTTTTCTTTTGAGCACTTGCTACAGCCAAGGCAACAGTTATATCATGAGCGATTTGTTCATCTGTCATAAAATTCACCTCCATTTACAGGATGAATTAATTATATCTCATAGAAAGGAATGCTTATTATGGTAAATAATCTTCAATTATTTAAGTTTGAAGGGAAAGAAGTTAGAACTTTAAAAATTAATGATGAACCATATTTTGTAGGGAAAGATGTGGCAACCATTCTTGGATATGCAAAGGCGGCTAATGCAATTAGTCAACATGTAGATGATGAAGATAAAGGGGTCACTAAAATGATGACCCCTGGGGGAAATCAAAATATTCAAATTATTAACGAATCAGGGATGTACAGTCTCATCTTAAGTAGCAAACTTCCAAATGCTAAGAAGTTTAAGCACTGGGTAACAAGCGAAGTTCTTCCAGCTATTCGAAAGAATGGATCATATCAATTACCGCAAACACCAGAAGAACGTTTGAAACTAGCAATGGAAGCTACCATTCATTTGGACGAGCGAATGACTAACGTAGAAAAAGATGTTGATTTTATTAAAAATACGTCTGAAATTGACTTAAACCAACGATTTAAACTGCGAAAAGCAAGAGATAGAAAATCGGTAGAAGTTTGCGGTGGTAAGAAGAGCAATTTTTACAAAGATAAAAATAAAAGACGCAAAGTTTTTCGTCAGTTAGAGCATGATTTCAAAGATTCGTTTGTAATTTCAAGATATGAGGATTTATCAAAGAAAGACTTTGATAGAGCAATTAATTTCATCAGTAATTGGTATCCATCATATCCGCTACAACAAGATATTCAACGAATGAATGCACAGACTGATTTAGGTCTATAAGCGATGTAAGAATTGGAGAAATAATGATGAACTACGAAAATGTTAAAGATGCACTTAAAGAATTAGTTGCTTTGAATAACCCTGGTACAACCTTTGGCAAAGTTTCAACAATTATTGATTCAGGGGTAAAGACTGGAGAACGAAAGTTTGAAGTAAAGGATCTTCAAGAATCTAATTATGAATTGTTGGCTAATGTATGTGACTTACTTGGTTTGAGTGACATTTATCTTGATGAGGAGGAAGAGTAAATGAAAAGATACACAGTGACATCTAAGCCTATTGAAGCAACTGAAACGCTTAAACAAATTCCAATAGCTAAAGAAATCATTGCTGTTTTAAGAAGCCATGATCTTAATTATGAAGATGCAAAAAAAGCACTTGATTGTGCAAACCAAGTACTTTTGAATTATTTGCTTGACAAAAAGATTTAGTTGTTATTAAGCCAATCTTTTACGTTTTGTCCAGCATTTTTAGTTTTCTCTTGTTCTTTTTGATACTCAGCATATTGTTCAGCATTAGCACCGACTACATAGCTTGTTTCGTAGTCAGCTGGTTCACCTGAATTTACTAATTTAGTACCTACATGAAGAAGCTTCCAACCCTTTTGCAAATACTTATTAGCACGTTCATTTGAATAAATGTCATCAAATTCAAGAGTAAAAACAATGTCTTTCACGAGTAAATCATCTCCTTATTTTCAGATCATCAATGGGCAACTAAAAATATTATAACACAGTATATTGTGGGAACATAAGTGCGAGGCACAAAATATGTGGAACAAAATTGAAAAAATCTTAAAAGAAAAACATATGTCAATATATCGTTTAGCTAAGGAAAGCGGAGTTAACGAGAACACATTACGCAATTATAAAAAGAATTATTCGAATCCTGACGGTGTTGATCCGAGTTTTAAAAATGTATGCAAAATTGCTGATGCTTTGAATGTTTCTCTTGATGATTTAAGAGACAAAGAAAAGTAACCGACAAAGGTCAGCAATACTTTATTAATAAGTTTTTGAGGGATGAGGAAGAGTAAATGGAAGAAAAAGATGACATTTCGATTTTAAACTTAATCGAAAAAAATATAAGCAAAATAAAAGTTTCACATAATTTTCAAGCAAAAAGTTTCTACATTTCTACAATTGAAAAGTTATGTGAAGCGTACGATCAACAGATTAGTGCTGAACTAATTAATTTTCGAGAAGAAAAGCCATCGGTTAGGAAACCAATGACTAAAGAACAGTATGATGAATTCTTTAAAAATGCTGGGATTTTACCCAATCAAGAATTTTTGGACAAAAAGGAAAGTAAAGAATGATTGAACTAGCTGTAGTAGCAATGTGGGTATTTGGATTAATAATTGTAACTTTGATGAGTTATGAAAAAACAAAAAACACCACATTGAATGTAGTGTCAGTAATCTTAATTCTCATAATTACAACAATTATTGTTGCTTCTTTAAGTCATAGTTAAATGCTTTCAAGGTAGCAAGAACAGATTCATTAGCTGTATCAAAATCGTTTTGATCAGCCCCATATTCACCAGCTTTAGCGATTTTTGACAAAGTATCGTTAACTAATTTTTTCTCTTCTGAATTACAAATTGGTAATACTTGACCAGCTGATTTTTGCGCTTGTCTTAGATTGTTTATGTCACCAAATTGGTTAAGGCAAGAAGCTAAATCGCCTAGAAAATTAGAAATTAAATTATTTTTGAAATCTTGCATAGCTTGATTTCTCTTAAGTTTTTCATTTTCTTGCGCAAACTTTTGCTTGGTCAATTCTAATTCTTTAACAGTTTTGTTATTGCTTCGATTATTCAGAAAAGTAACAACAGAGGCTACTACAGCAACAATGATGCTACCAATTTGACTAATTAATGCCCAGTTCATTTAACTATGTACTCCTTATTAATTCTATTGAAATTATAGCAGAAAACGAGATGAGTAGGGATGGAAGAAAAGAAAATTAGCATAGATAAAGAAATACTAAAAACGATAGAACATACTGCTAACATTGCTGCAATGACTGGTAGCAGGAAGAATTATGGAATTTATATTAGTACAATTTCAAGCTTATCAAATGTACTTACTGTTTTAGGTAATTTAGAAAAAGAGCCGCCGAATAAAATTAAAGTTTATGGTAGCGGTCAAATAGCAGCTGAAATTGAAGATAAATAAATCACAATCGGAGGTAATAAAAGAGGTATCCAGATATGAATTTATCAGAAGAAGATATTAAACGAATTGCTAATGAAGTATATGAACTTCAAAAGCGAGATAAACAATTTACTGTCAAAAAACCAGTATATAGCAAAGAATGGATCAAGTTGAGCAAAGAGATTGATGCTTGGTGCCATGAAAATAAAGATGGTTATGGTGCTGGATATCAAACGTTGCACGATCAAATTTATGGAGCAATTAGATTCGTCACTGGTTGTAGTTGGATTAAAAGTTTAACTAAATATGATATACCGCCGGCTAGATTTATCTTTGAGCAAATGACATCTGAATTTAAGAAAAATAGAGGTAAATAAAAATGGACGAAGAATTTATCAATGCATTACGTGATTACACATTAAAAGTAATGAAAAAAGAACAGTCTCCAGAATTAGTTAGCAAGTTAGTTGCTGAACTTATGGAGTTGCAAAGGTAGGTGAGCAGAGATGTCTATAAAAGGTGCAATAAAAGATGTGTCTAAAATGGACGATATTTTAACGCCTAAGGAAGTTGAAAAGAAGTATAGCTGGTCATACTCAACGTGGCGAAGAAGACGCGAGGAGTGCTTAGTTTCTCCATATAAAGATGCAATTGTAATGGAGAGCCAACGAAGATGTCATGTTAAGGCTAAGAGGTTTGAAGAGTTTCTAGATTGGAAGTCACAACAAATCTATGATGAGCAGTTTGGGTTAGTTTAGGAGTTTAAAAATGTATAAAACAGATATTTTAATTTCAAAATGGTTTAACAAGAAGGTTAATGATTTCTTCGAAACAAATTTGAGTACAAGAGAAAGTGATATCTTCATGTTCACTGGAATCTTTTCAGCATTAGTAATTTTCGTGATTCTCTTCTATTGCGTAATCATGCCGAACATATAGGAGGGATGAAATGCTTAGTATTAAAACGATGCATAAGTTAGTTTTAAACTCTAATGTTTATCAACTAAAACAACCAATTCAAAAAGATAGATATACAGTGCTATTTGAAAAAGAGCTAGAAAAAAGCCCATCGCTAACGGTAATTAGTGATGGACTGTTAAAAAATAAAAACCATATTGATTATAGCATGTGCACTATCAGGCGGTGAACAAGATGGTACGGATTAAAAAGGTCTACGACAAGAATTATACCGTTATTGGAAATACTTCTATAAATGATAGCGGGTTGTATTTAGCAGATAAGGGAATGCTTGAATATTTGTGGTCAAAGCCTGACGATTGGGATTTCTATGCAAGAGAAGTAGCAAAGCATCAGAAGGACGGAATAGATGGAGTAAATTCTGCATTACGTCACTTAGAAGAAAATGGTTATTTATGTAGAGGTCGAGTTAGAAATGAAAAAGGACAGCTTAAAGGAAGCAAGTGGCTTTTATCAGAAACTCCAAAAAAAGAATGGAGTGAATATTATCAAAAGAAATGCGAAAAAAGAAAGAAAAAGCCTAAAGTGGAAAAACCAATACAGGCTAAGCCTAAACAGGCTGAACCTAAACAGGAAAATCCAGGACTACTAAATACTAACCAAACTAAATACTCACCTAACAAAATAAAGAACTTTACTAAATCTCTCTCTAAAGAAGAGAGGGAGAGAGATAAAAATCTAATTGATATATTAATCAATCATTTAAATAATACTGCTGAATTGTGGCACAGAGAACCAATTATTTTTTCTGAGAATGAATACAGTAGGTTAATTAAAGCAGTACATGGTAAAGATCCAAGATTATTAAAAGAAATTGCTGAGAAAACAGTAGTTAACAGTGAACAATATCCGCAAGGCTATTTGCTGAACTGTATCAAGAATTTACCAGATGTGAAAGAAGAGAGTGCATGATGGATAAATACATTTATAGCAAATCATGGTATGGACGTCGAATAGTTGTTAAACAGTTAGCGTATGAGGATATAGGTCCATACTTTGCAGGATACATCGAATTAAAGAAAGATGATCCTAAGGATTGGTTGAGACATGCTGGAGTGGGAGATCAGGATTATTTTTATGGAGTTGATCCTTTTACTTCGTTTCCAGGATGCCCTACATTTGCTGGATATCTATTAGATGATGAACATCATATCTACGTTGGCTTTGATACGCAAGAATTTGCAGCTGCATACAACAGGGATGATTGCATTGAAATTTTAAAAGAGGTAGCCAAAAAATTAGCATCCCACAATAAATAGAAATTAAGAAAGGCAAGAAGAAAAAATGGGAAGATACAATTTTAAAAACTATGAGTACAGCAAAAAAGATAATTTAAACAGTAATTTGGATATTAATAAGCTTTCTAAGGAACTAGTTAACAGGCCATTAAACTCATCATATCGAAAGAATGATTCTTACAAAGTGGGAGTTGTCTTATATTTTATGAGTGGCCAAACATATAAGACACCAGAATTTACAGTTGACGATATTTATGATGCACTGCAACGAAATAAACGCTGGCTTGATCAAGAAAATGGCGGAGCAATTAATCTAGGCTATGTTGTAAGATACAGTACTTATAAGTTTTATGAAAGGTCAGAACATGGTAGAGCTTAAGTTTGCATGGAGAAAAGAAAAGCGTGAGGGTTTACCTAAAGAAGATCAGGAAGATCTTAGTTTAGATCATCAGAATATAAAGGTAGCACGCAACGAGTTATTTTTTATCATACTAAATGTGGAAAAGAATGGGCACCAATTGCAGGAGAGGTTATGTATAAAAATTCTCACTGTCCTTGTACTTCTAAATTTAGAAATCATGATTATGGGTGTAATAGAGTTGATAAATTTCTTGAATCTCATAATTGTAAAAGAATTGGTGAATATAAAGATATGAAACACCCCATTAAAATATTTTCTGAAAAATGTAAACATACTTTTCTTAGAACACCAGATATTCTTCTTAATCAAAAAGCTGGAGCTAAATGCCCAATTTGTAGGAAAAAGCCTGCCAGATTTCAAATTAGCAACTTTATGAAAGAAGAAATTAAATGGAGAAAATCTAAAGGATTTACTCAGAAAGATGTTGGGGATCTTATACATTGTTGCGATCATCTAATATCAGATTTTGAAAATGGGCATAAAAGACCATCAAAGAAGCAAATTGCTGAAATTAAAAATTATATGGAAGCTTTGACTATTGGGGATGATGACGTGATTAGAGAGGCAGTTGACGATAAGCAATGAAAGTAATAGATAAGCGAGGAAAAAAGCAAGCTAATGACTGGCAAGTTGGTGATGTAGTTTGTTTTTGGGAAGATGTCGAAAATAAAAAATATGCGATTATTACACATATTAGTCAAGAAGATGGATATGGATTGACCAACTTAGGTGCAAATGCGGGTACTGAGCACGTTCTATTTGCAGATACACCGTCTTCAGTAATTGATATTTTAATTGACCGTGGCTTTCACTTTGAAAAGGTAAACGCAAAGCTGGTGATTGAATGATGCTTTGCAGTGCAGTTGCCTTTGTAGAAGGCTATGATCCTAAAATTAAACTAAGTCAAAAACAGTTACTTAATATGGTGCATCAAATTAAGCCTAATGAGCCTTTACCAAAAGAAATAGATGGCTATAAGGTTAAACCTTGCGATGATTATTCGAAAAGATATTTAATTTATATTTTTTACAGATTGGAGAACTAAATATAGAATGCTAGCAACAGATAATAAATGTAAATACTGTCAAGGTAATGAACCGCTGGTAAGTTTTGATGATACTCCAATACAAATTTACATGGGTTTCAATGAAGATTCAGCTTTATCGGTTGATGTGGATTCTGCAATTTACAATTTAACTTTTGAAATTCAAGCAATTTATTGCCCAATGTGCGGGAGGAGACTATGAAAATTAGAGTTTCGTGGGATTCGCCAGATTATTATCAACCCACAGAAGATACTTATGAAGATATTGAAGTAGATGATAATGCTACCGAAGAAGAGATTGAAAATGTTGTAAAGGAAACGGCATTTGAACATTTTGAATATGGCTATGAAATTTTAACTACTAAGGAGAAAAAATAATGTTTTTAAATGGTAAAGACTGGAAATGTCCTAAATGTAAAACTGAAAATTATATTGGAGATAGTGTAAATGATGTAGCAGCATTAAAAAGTTTAGATTATCTTGAAAATAATAATATTGAAGTACCATTTATTTGTGATAAGTGTGGTTTTAAAGAAGTATTACTAGTTGCGTATGACTTGGCTAAAAATCGTTACGAAGTGGATTATGAAGATACAGCATTTTGTAATAAAGACAAAAAATGGAGAGATAAGTTATTACAGGATGCTAATTTGATTTAAGGAGACAAAATTTATGAAGCGATTCAAAATACCAGAGACTGGGGACAATGTCATTTTAAAAAGTAAAAAGACAACTGATTATAAAGAAGTCAAAATAGTGGAAGTTGAAGCTGAATTTTATGCTATTGAACTTGCTACAGGTAAATCTTTAAAAGATAAGTCAGAGACTTTTATAGGTGAATCAATTCCAGATTTGCTTGGCTGTTTACAAGATAGATATGAAATTTACTTAGACGATGAATTTGTAGAAGTGAGTGGTTTTGATTATGTGCCAAAATAAATGTATTTACTGCACTTTCAATCCTATAACTCATATGGGTGCAGATTTCATAAGTGGTAAACCAATTGACAAGAAGTTTAAAAAGAAAATTGATTTATGGGATGGAATGGATTGGAAATATGCAACGTATATCTATACCGATAAAGAATCATTTACTTTAGAAACAGATGAGCCAGATAGTGAATGCTATGAACGTCAATATACGCATACTCTTATTGATTACTGCCCGAAATGTGGGAGAAGGTTAACTGATGAATGAAATGATAATTAAGTATCAACTTATTAAAGTTAGGCAAAAGCAATTAGAAGAAAATGGCCTACTAAAACTAACAGATTACTTAGTAACTAATGATTATAAAGGCTTTGAAAAGTATCTTTCATTGTGGGCTAAAAAACATCATATGCCTGTTCTCAAAGCAGCATTTATTTTTACGAAATTTGAAGATGATTTTATAGATTTACAAACTCAATTAATGGAGAAACATTATGAACAAAATTAACTCAATTATTACTTTAAGACATTTTGAAAAAGATGAACCGTTAATTATTTATAGTCCTGAGATTGCTGACAACGTAAGTCTGCAAATGGTTAATACAATTGCAGACATTAGCGCTTATGTTTATGATGATGAATCTTTCTATGATTTAGACCGAGAAATAACTTATGGATCTAACTCTTACGTTATTAATCGAAAACCAAGCAGACAGCGTGAAGTTTTTGTAAATGCCAAAGATATTGTTATGGTTCAGGAGGCTGACATTGATTTGGACGATCGTTAACACAATTGGACCTTTGATGGTCATTGTACTTTGTATTTATAACAATCATTTACAGAAAGAATCGCAACGTCTCAGTAAGCAAGCTTTGAAAGAAATTGATGAGTATTATAAAACGATTTCCAAAGCTTTTGATGCACAAACAAAATTTAATGATTCAACAGTTGATAATATTGAACGTCATGAGGAAGCTATGCGAATTATTGTTAATTATATTAAAGCAGGTGAAAATAATGTCTGAATCTGAGCATAGTATTCAATCTAAGATACAAATTGAATTATCTAAGCATGGTTGTACAGTATTCCGTGCTAACGTTGGAAAGATGAGAACACCAGATGGGCGTTTCTTTTCTACTGGATTACCTTCTGGCTTTCCCGACTTGTCCGGTTTTAGATGGATTGATGGCAAAGCTTTCTATATTGAAGTTAAGAATGCAACTGGCAAACCAAGAGAAGATCAGATACGTTTTCATCACATGCTTACATCACATGGTATTATTCACGGCATTGCTCGCAGTGTAGATGATGCTCGAATGATAGTCGAAGGTGCACTTATAGGCTATGGTTTTGATGATTATGAAGGAGGAATTGCATGACACTTTCTACTGAGTTTTATGATTATTTACACCAATTAGAAAAGGACGGATCAATTAATCGTTTTGATATGGATAGCCCACAGCTTACTAAGCTTCATGAGCTGGCTTCTGGAACGTTTGAAGATAGACGAGCTAATTGTATTAAGCTTCTTGAACGAGGATTTGATAAGTGGGAAATCTCTGCTGAAACAGAGTTTGCAGCGTCAGTTATTGAAATTTTTCGTAGAGAAGCAAGAATTCCGATTGTACCTCACTATAACTATTTAATTGATGGCAAGTTCTATACAGATTTAAATGCACTACGTAAGGCTTTTAAAATACCTACTACTGCTGGTGCAATTGATTATCTTTGTGATAGACGCCATAAAGCTTATCATCTCAAAAAATTCCATTGGGAACAGATACCGTTAGGTTCACACATGATCGATGGGCACGGTACAGAACGAGTTAAAGATTCTTATGATATCAGGACTTACAAGCAATTTTAGTCTACTTATACCCATACCTTTTAACTGTTATATGTATTAAAATATAGAAATGAGGTATTGAAAATAACAGTAAATTTGAGGAGTGGGAATGTGAGTTTATTATTTAGAGAATTAGATTGCGATAAGACGTGCGATAGAGTTGATGAATTCTTAACTGATGATTTAGAAAGATTAATTCTAATGGCTGGTCGTAATCTTACTGACTTACGTTCTCCTAGCTTATCTCTAGCACCTGGTCATTCCAGTGGAACTAATCATGCAGAAGTAAATATCATTCATGGTCTTAACGCTGAGGCAGAGGTAAGAGCAATCCATCACACCATTTACCATCTACCTGAAATGTCAAAAATAATAATGCGCGATCTCTACATTTATCAAATGGAGAGTTGGCAAGTAGCCGATGCAATTAGATATGGTCACACTCAATACAATGCGTTAAGACGGCGAGCACAATTATTCTTTGCTGATAGTTTTGATCATTGGCAAAGGTATATGAATTGTGAACCAATCATTGATTTACATCGATATAAAAAAGACCGGAATCATACCGGTAATTTAGCGGAATAATAGTGATGGTCGAACGGCTAGAATATAAGCTATAGTAGTACTGTGAGTTAAATCGGAATACATAATGCTCACACCACTCCTTAAATATAAATATGTAAGGCTGGTAATGGTTCGACTCCATTATCAGTCATCAGATATCGCAAGCATCAATTTTAATTGTTATATTTTTATTTAGGTCATTTACAATTTACATGCTTTATCTGCTTACGATATCGCTGGAGAGTTTGCTTATGGAAACAGCAAGCTCTCTTTTATTTTGCTCTAAGAATTATGTGGAGATGATAAAATGCCAAGAGTTAGACGGTGTAAGTATAAGGGATGTCATGGGTTTGCCATGATGCCTAATTACTACTGCACCAAACATATTAAGTATGAAGTAGAGTATAGAGCGGAACGTGAGAAGTATCGCAAGCGTCAAGCTTCACGCTCTACTACTTGGCATTACAATCATGTCACTCGCTATCGTAACTCCGTTAAGTCAGAGCAGAATAAGTTCTATCACTCTCGTGAGTGGCAGTCACTTCGTGCTCTCGCTCTTCAACGTGACTTTAACTTGTGCAAATATTGTCGGATAAATCCTGGAAACATTGTCGATCACATTGTTCCTATTGAATGGGATCAAAACAGAATGAAGAATGCAGATAATTTGGTAACGTGTTGTAGGGACTGTCATGCCAAGAAGACACGCTGGGAGCAGAAGTATTATGGTACTGGTCTACATAATTCTTTAAAAGATGTACCAGCCATTACGGATATTGAAATAATTAATAAATTGATGAATGCACAAGATGACAAATAACTGCGATCTAAGACGATTTAATTTTTAATGAGCGATCATACTCAAATGAAAATTAAATCAATTTTATCCCCCGCCTAGTGGCGAAAATGGAAGAGCCGCACCATAGCCGTCATCTTGCGTGAAATATTAAATTTTGAAACTTTTTGAAAGCGGGGTGAAACCTAATGAACGTTGACTTAACTAAACCAAAAGTTCCAACGCAAGCGCCGAAATGGCTGGGAACTTACGGCAAATATTTGTGGCCCAAATTGACCGCATATTTGAATAAAAGCAATAAGATTATTCGTGCAGACGAGTATTTAATTCAGCAATATTGTTCTGCATATGATATTTACAGACAGGCTTATGAAGATTTACAAAAAAATGGCATTCAGCAAAAGGTTTATAAAACTTCTCTCTCTCCTGTAGATGGTTCAGTGGTCAGTCGTGATTTTCAGGGTTTCAAGAAAAATCCTGCTTACAATATGATGTCTGATTCTTTAGGAAGACTTAATACAATTGGTAAACAACTGGGCCTAAGTCCACAAGCTAGAAATAAGCTTATGGAACTTTCAGGGCCAGACACAGAAAAGAAATCAGTTGCTGAATCAATGAAGGAGTTCTTTAAATCATGAAAATTGATCTAACACAAACTCATGACGTAATCGGTGCTTTTAAAAGCATTGATTGGTCAGATATTAAATCAAAATATACTGATCCCGCAACTTTATACGCTTTTTCTGTTTTAAATGGCACAAAAATAGCTGGATATAGGATAAAACTTGCATGCTTTCGGCATTTAATGGATCTCAAAAGACAAGGACAACCAGATTTTCCTTATCACTATGATGTAGAAGAAGCTAATAGACTTCTAACTTTCGCTAAAATTTGTCCTAATGTTGATACTGGAGAGCCAACTAAGTTAATGGAATGGCAAGAGTTCACTTTTGCTCTTATGTTTGGCTGGCGTGATGAGGATAGCAACAAACGATTTACTCGTGTAATAGACTCTGTATCGCGTGGTCAAGGTAAGACGTATCAAATGGCTATCTTAGTTTGCTACTCATTTCTAATTGAAAGCATTGGGTTATCAAATCAAGATTATTTAGTGGCTTCTATTAACTTCAAACAAACTATGAAGTTATTTGGCTATGTCGCTTCAATGATGAGAAAAATTATTCAAAGTGAACCTTTTAAAAGCTACGCAAGTGAAGTAAATCTTTATATTCAGTCAGACCAAATTATTATGAAGAAAAATAATAATGTTTTACGTGCCATTAGTCTTGAAGCTGGACAATATGACTCTTATCACTTTAGAACAGCTATATTTGATGAAATCGGAGAAGTTAAATCACGGGAAACTGTGAGCAAGATCATTTCTGGCCAGGTTAAAGTTCCAAATCATCAATTTATCCAAATTTCTACTTCTTATCCTGATCCCACAGTTCCATTCCATCAAGATCAAAAAATGGTTATTCAAGCAATGGAGCAGGATTGGAAAAGGGATGCAGATAGCTATCTAGGATTAATTTGGTCACAAGATAGCTTAGATGAAACTTACAAGCCTGAAACATGGGTTAAGTCCAATCCCCTCTTAGATTTACCGGATCAACACGACGGCTTGATGAAAGGCTTAAAAGACAAGCGTGATAGCGATTTGCTAACTGGTAATATTTCAGACTTTCAAACTAAAAACCTCAATTTATGGCTAAAACAATCAACTGATAGCTATTTAAATTTAAGAGACGTTGAGGACGCTGTAGATAATGATTTTAAGATTGATGGTCGAGAAGTATTTATCGGCTTTGACTACTCTATGTTTTCAGATAACACAGCACTAGGTTTTGTTTATCCTTATGGAGATAGAAAATTCCATTTAGAACAGCATAGTTTTATCCCTTGGCAACATGCAGGATCAATTGAAGCTAAAGAAAAGCAAGATGGACTTGCCTACCGTAATTATCCTGAATATTGCACGATTACAGCACATCAACAAGGCATTATTAATCCAGAACAGATTTATAGATGGTTGCTAAGCTATGTTGAAGAACACCAATTGAAAGTTAAATTCTTTGGCTATGACCGCTTTGGATCATATCAAGTCAAGAACATAACAGAATCTCTTAATGTAAATACCGACTGGTACATTATGGACATTCAGCAAAGAACGTCAGCTCTTGCAAATCCTACTAAGTTTTTACAGGAACTTTTTGTTACTCATAAAGTATCTATTCCTAATGATCCAATCATGCAAAAGGCTTTACTTAATGCGATAGTTAAGGCTGATAAAATTGGTATTCAAATTGACAAGGATAAAGCCACTTTAAAGATTGATGTTGTCGATGCTTTAATTGATGCACTATTTCAAGGAATGTACTACTTCGATGAAAATGCTGATTTAAATAATAAAGACACTGAAATTGATAGAATGACAGAACAACAAGTCCTTGATTGGTTTAAGAATCCTAAGTCAGGACTACTAGGAGGTGAGACCACTGATAACTAAGTTAAAAGAACAGCTATGGAAATACATTGATGTGATTTTCTATTTTGCAGGACTTATAGCAATTACTTTTGGTGCTTTCAAAATTAATGAACCATTGGGTTACATCGTTGGCGGTGTAGCCCTTTTAATTTCTGGTTATTTAGTAGAACTTATCGCATCTGGCGGTGAGAAAGGAGGTGGTAATTAATGCCTCTGCTTAAACTAAATAGATCTCACTCTCAGGGGTTTTCTTTAAATGATCCTGATTGGGTAACTTTTCTAACAGGCGGAGAAGCACAGAAATATGTTTCTGCTGATACCGCATTAAAGAACTCTGATATTTTTTCTCTGATTATGCAACTATCAGGAGATTTAGCAATGGTTCGTTATACTGCTGATTCTGATAGATCTCAATCAATTATTAGCAATCCGAGCGTAACCACTAATGGCTATAGCTTTTGGCAAGGAATGTTTGCCCAGTTATTGCTAGATGGGAATTGTTACGCATATAGGCATAAAAATGCTAATGGAGTTGATTTATCTTGGGAGTATTTAAGACCCTCACAAGTTCAACCAATGCTATTACAAGACGGTTCAGGATTAATCTACAACATTAATTTTGATGAACCAGCAATTGGGTATATGGAAAATGTACCGACTTCCGATGTCATTCATATTAGGTTATTGTCAAAGAATGGCGGTAAAACTGGCGTATCTCCACTTTCTGCACTAATAAATGAGCAGCAAATCAAAGACGCTTCTAATGCCTTAACTTTAAAAGCATTAAAGCAGTCTGTTACTGCTAGTGCAGTATTAAGTATTCAACATGGTGGTTTACTTGACGCTAAGACAAGAATTGCAAGATCAAAGGAAATTTCAAAACAGATTCATGAGTCAGATGGTCCAGTAGTAATTGATGCGCTTGAAGAGTACAAACCGTTAGAAATGAAAGGCAATATTGCAAGTCTTCTAAATCAAGTTGATTGGACTAGAGATCAAATTGCAAAGGTTTATGGTGTACCCGACAGTTATTTAAACGGTCAAGGCGACCAGCAATCTTCTATTACTCAAATTGGTGGTCAATATGCTAAATCATTAAATCGTTATGTACAAGCAATTATCAGCGAGTTAAATGATAAATTGCATGCTAATATTTCAGCCGATATTCGCTTTGCTATTGACGCAATGGGAGACCAATATGCAAGTACTATTTCAGGCTTAGCCAAAGATGGCACAATTGCTGGTAATCAGGCTCGATTTATTTTACAAAATTCTGGCTATCTCCCTAGCGATTTGCCTGATCCAGAAAAGAAACCACAACAAGCAATTCAATTAATTCAGCAACAAGAGGGAGGTGATGACGATGGTAACAATTCAGATGAACGGGGAAGTAATTCCGAGTGATTATGCTGACGTCTATGATTATTTAGGCTATGAAAGCATTAATCCTAAGACTGTTAAGCAGGCTTTGAATGACGCAGATGGATCAGACGTAACGCTTGAGATTAACTCTCCTGGTGGTTATGTGGACGCAGGAAGCGAAATCTATACAGCACTTAAAGAGTATCAGGGCAATATTACAGCTAAGATTACTGGTCAAGCTTGTTCTGCTGCTTCATGGATTGCCCTTGCAGCAGATAAGGTTGAAATGTCGCCAACTGCTCAAATGATGATCCATAGAGCTTCTACAATTTCAATGGGTAATAGCGATGACTTATCTAGTGCGTTAAATGCTTTGGATTCACTTGATAAGTCGTTTGTTGATCTATATAGTCAACGCACTGGCTTAGACAAGCAAGAAGTTTACAGATTAATGTGTAATACTACTTGGATGAATGCTAAACAAGCAGTAGATAAAGGATTTGCAGACGAAATTATGTTTCAAGATAGTAAACAGCCTGCATTAGTAAATGCAGATGGTTCTCTATCAGTTAAACCAGATATGATTAATAAGATTAAGAACTTACTTCATAACCAATCGACCGAGAATGTCGTTAAACCTCTACCAAAAGAAAATAAAAAGAATGATGGCCAACTTCAAAAGAAGCTGGTTATTTTATTTGGAAAGGAAAATTAAGATTAATGAATATCAATCAATTAAAAGACGCGTTTGATATGGCTGGTCAAAAAGTACAAGACTTAGAAGATAAACGCGCACAAATTGTTGTTGATCTTGGTAAAGATGAATCTTCTCACTCTGTAGATGAAGTTACCAAGTTAAATGAAAGTTTAAAGAATGCCAAGATGAATCAAGAATTAGCTAAAGCAGCTTATGAAGACGCTAGAGCTGATTTGAATGCTGAACCAATTAATAAGAAACCATTACCAGTTAAACAAGACGGTAAAGCTGATATTAAGGCTATTAAGAACCAATTTGTTTCTGATTTTAAGAACTTGGTAACTTCTGGAACTACTGGTGCTGGAAATGCAGGTTTAACTATTCCAGAAGATATTCAATTACAAATTAGAACTTTAACACGTTCATTTGTATCTCTTGAAAGCTTAGTTAATGTTGAAAATGTTTCTACTTCTCATGGCTCACGAGTTTACGAAAAGTTGAACGATATTACACCATTGAAAGACTTAGATGACGAAACAGCCATTATTGGTAATAATGACGACCCAGAATTAACAGTAATTAAGTACTTAATTCACCGTTACGCTGGAATTACTACTGTAACTAATACTTTATTAAAGGATACTGTAGACAACATCATCCAATGGTTAGTTAACTGGGTAGCTAGAAAAGATGTTATTACTCGTAATGCTAAGATTCTCGAAGTCATGGGGAAAGCTCCTAAAAAGCCAACTATTTCTAAGTTTGATGATATTAAGGACTTAGAAAACAACACTCTTGATCCAGCAATTGAAGCAAGCTCAAGTTTTATCACTAACCAATCTGGGTATAACATTTTAAGTAAATTAAAAGATGCAGAAGGTCGCTACTTAATGCAACCAGATGTAACTAATCCAGATAAGTACATGATTGATGGTAAACCTGTAGTTCGTATTGCTGATAAGTGGTTACCAGATGTATCAGGTTCACACCCTCTATACTTCGGAGACTTAAAGCAAGGCATTACTTTATTTGACCGTCAACAAATGCAAATTGACACTACTAATACTGGCGCTGGTTCATTTGAAAGCGACAGTACTAAGCTTCGTTTCATTGACCGATTCGATGTTGAATTAATTGATGATGGAGCTTTTGCAGCTGCTTCATTTAAGACTGTTGCAGATCAGTCTAAAAGAACGGCTGATACTGATAAGCAAACCTCTCAAAACTAGAGGTGATTCTTAATGACCGCTTATCTTAAGATCACTGATGGCCTTAAGAGGTCATTAGGATATCTTGATGAAGATGATTCTTTAGATGAAGGCTTGAAGAATCGTATGTCTAACGCCTTAATTGCAGCTGAAAGTTATGTTCAAGGTGCAATTGGCACAGATTTAAAGGATTTCTATACTTCTGAAGAGAATAAACCATTGTATACCTTAGTATGTAATGCTTTAGCAGCTTCTTATGTTCAAAATCCGGTTAGCATTACATCGGGTGCTGTCGTAACTGTGGACGCTGTAACAAATGCAGTCATTGGTCAGCTTAGAGGAAGATATGCTAAGGAAGTGGAGGATCAAGATGGTAAGGATACTGAATCCGAGCAGACAAAATCAGAAGATTGAGTTTGGTAAGGAATCTGATGAACCTGAATACGATCAAAACGACAATCCAGTTCCTTCTATTTCGATCCTGTGGACGACTTTAGCAATCCCTTATACTTTGAACACAACTCAAATTATTCAAGCTCAGGGGCTTAATTTAGCCGACCAACGAATGTATGCTGTAAGACATCGCCTTGATAGTTTCTGGGATCAAATTTCAAGAGCTAGAATTAACGGAGAAGAGTATGAAGTCATTCATATAAATCCAGATGAAAAGAACTCTCCCACAAGCTATGATTTAGTGACTGTTAAGAAGGTCGAAGATCATGGCTAAAGATATGGGAGAGTTTTTAAATAGTTGGGTTGATTCCGTTGAGCAGAGCATGAAATTGACACCTGAAGACAAGGCAAAAATTACCGGTGCAGGTGCCGAAGCTTTTAGTCAGGTATTGCATGATCGCACGCCACGAAGTAATGAAATCTATCGAAGAGGGCGCTCTGCTGGTCATGCTAATGCTAAGCATGGAAATTCTCATCGTAAGACTAAACACTTGCAAGACACGATTATCTATAAAGCCGGGTATACTGCTGATAAAGCCCACACTGGAGATACAGATGTAGGCTGGGAAAACCATTATTATGATTTTTTAGCAAAAATTGTTAATAATGGTCAGCATCATATGTCTCCAAAGCGATATGCGAATATGCACTTTGTTGATAAGGCTCAGCAAGAAGCTAAAAAAGTAGTTACTGAAGCTAATCTTAAAGCATATAAGGAGTTGATTAATCATGACAGCCATAAATGACGCCTATCAGGTCATTTTTAATAAAATACCTGGAGTAGATCGTTATTTTAAGAAACGTATTACAGGTCAAATTGATAATACTAAGACTGATTTATTAATTACTCCTGTTGTTGGATCATATGCAGGCTATGGGTCCAACGTCCCCACTGTGGAAGTTCAAGAGATAGAGATACAGGTTTTCATCGGAATTGAAAATAGAAAAGCTAATTTAGACACAATCAAAAATTCGATTGTGTCTTTTTTAGTACCTAAGTGGCGAGTAAGCTATGGACCAGACGAAAGCTCAGACCCAGAGACTGGAGAAAATATGCTTACTTTTCACTTTATGAGAAATTATGAAAGGAAATTAACTTAATGGAATTAAATGGTTTCGCTCGCGCCATCATTGCTCCGTTAGATGATGATGGTAAATTAAAGAGCTTAGACGAATTTAAGAAATACGGAGTATACAAAGAAAAAGGACTATTCCAAGCAGATTTACAAACTGCTAAAGGTACTACTCAAAGTAACATTACTGGTATGAACCCAACCATTAATAAGGTTTATGGTTCTAACACAGCTGCTGAATCAGAAGTAGGTATTGAAAACATTTCTGCAACTTTTGCAGCTAATGACATGCCGTTTGATATTTCTTCATTATTAAATGGCTTAATTCAAGACAAGGATAACGGCGGTTACAAACGTGCAGATAAGCGTTTATTTAAGGGTGTTTATATTGCAATTTCAGAAAACCACGGGTTCCCAGTCTACTATGCCTTTCCATACTGTACTTTTACTCCAGGTACTGGTGTAAATATGCAAACTGATGCAGCTAGTCCAGTAACTGTGCATGATACTTTTACTGTTACACCTCAAGCTCGTCCTAAGGATAACCTTCTTTACCAAATTTTTGTTGGCGATAAAGAACGTGATCCAAACTGGAAGAGTGAAGATGCAATGCTTGCATATATCGTTGATGGATATACTCAAGGTTCAGCATCAGCAGTAACACCTCAACCTTTACACCAAGACTAAAAAGCAGGGAGGGAGAGGTAGGAACAAATAAAGCAGGTTCGAATCCTGCTTTTTTTATATGAAAGGAAAATAAATAAATGACTCAAATTACTGTAGAAGCAAAAGAATTAGGTTTAAAGCCTATTGAAGTGGATCATAGCTTCAGAATGAAAAGAAAAGCTGGTCAGCTTAATCAAGATATTTCTCAAATTCAATTAGAAAAACAAAGAGGCTTTTCTAGTGCAGTACGAGATCTGAATGTTTTGCAAAAGCTTGATAAGTCTAAAGCAGAAGATGAGCGTACCTTAGAGCGTTTAGAAGACAAGTATGGAACTGGGTTCGGCTCAACTGATCCGGATTACTGGGATATGAGGGTTGAATCAGTTGCTTTAGCAATTTCACCGCAAGTAAATCAGGTCACTCTGACTTCTGAGACTGAACTGAAAATTACGGAAAAATATTTAGCTTTTATTGAGGATTTAGCAGGTATCAATACAAAAGCCAGAAAGCAAAAATTTGAAAACCAAGATTTAAATACTGATGATATTGCTAAAGTTGCGAAAAAGCTTGTGTTTGCAATTTTAGATATTAAAGAAGATTCGGAGGCTTCTGAAGACGATAAGAAAAGCAACACTGTGGGAGATAAATAAATTCTGGTCTGATTTTGTTGAAGATATAGATTATGCAGAAAAAGATGCAATTGTTAATGCTCATATCTCTCCTAACGAGATTGAAGCCTTTGATACTAATCGATGGGCACAAATTATCGAAGCGCAAAGCAGGAAAGATAGACCTGTTGATGCAGGAGACTGGGCATTAACTCAATTAGCACAAGGTAGAACTAGAAAAGAGGTAAATTAATGGCAGGAAAAATACCAGCTGGTGAGTTTAATACTCGAATTACATTAGACGGCGAACAACCTGTTCAAACTCTTAAAGCTTTAAGAAACGAAGTTTCTTCTGCAACTAGTGCATGGAAAGCACAGGTAGCAGAATTAAAATCGGCAGGCGATCAATTAGGTGCTGCTAAAGCTAAGTATGAAGGACTAGGAGATACTTTAAAGAAGCAACAATCTTTATTGGAGCGTAATAAGTCTGAATTAAATAGCTTAAAAGAGGCGCAAGCTAAAGTTGATACAACGACAGAAAAAGGTCGCAATGAGTACGAAAGATATTCAAAAGAAATTGCTACTGCTGAACGCAATGTTGCTAACGCTACTACTAAAATTGCTAAATTAAGTCAGCAACAAGAAAAGGCTCGTAACTCGCTTGATTACTACAAGTCAGGATTAGCAAGCGCGCAAAGCGAACTTAGAAAAATTACTGAGTCAAGTAATGCTTATGTTGGAAGACTTGAAGCAGAAGGTAAGCATGAAGAGGCCAATAAGGCTAAATTGTCGGGCTTATCACGTGAATACGACAAACTAAATCAAGTTTATAAGATCCAATCTAATGAATTATCTAAGATTGCTTCTGAAGCTGGTAAATCTAGTGAAGCATATAGACGTCAGAAAGTACGTGTAGATGAGACGGCCACAAGTTTAGCTAAGACTAAATCTGAAATGTCAGGTTTATCTTCAGAAATGAAGAAAGCTAATCCATCAATTTTTGATCGTTTTAAATCTAAAATTACTGGAGTTAATGGAGAAGCTAAACAGACTCATTCTTTGTTTAAAAAGATTTTTAGTGCAAATCTTTTAAGTAATGCTGTTTCTTCAGGGTTTAGTTCATTAACTTCTGGACTAAAGTCAACTATTACATCAGGTATGCAGCTTGATGGTGTAATTGGTAAAGTTCGAGCACAGTGGGCTGGATTAGGTAAAAATAAAAATGATACTCAGATCTTAGTAGATCAAATGGGCTACTTGAAGTCTAATACTGCAATGACTGGGGACGAAGTTCATCAGCTACAGTTAAATATGAATCGTTTAACTAATGGTAATTTATCGCATACGTTAGCTTTGTCTAAAAGTATTGCAACCATTGGGGATGCGACTAAGATGACTTCCGGCGAAATGGTTGGTCTATCAAGTGCAATGGCTAGGGCTCTTAGTGGCTCTAAAGTTTCAGCAATGCAATGGCAAAGAATGAGTAAGCAAGCGCCTGGATTAGGTGCGGCTTTGTCTAAAGTGGCTGGAATGTCAGAAGAAGCATTTGGCAAGATGGTCACTTCTGGCAAAATGTCGACTAAACAATTTGAAGAATTAGTTGAAAAAGCCGGCCAAGATGGTGGTAAAGCCTTTGCTAACTTTAAAAAGACCCAAGGTGGTGCTGCAAAATCAATGCAGGACTCTTGGAATTCATTAAAAGCTAAAATGGCACAACCATTATTTGATGTGAAGACATCAGGAATGCAACAGTTAGCTGACTTAATGCAGTCAAAGCCAGTACAAGATGGTGCTGAAATGCTTGGTGTAGCAATTCAAAAAGTTGCTAAACTTGGAATGCAAGCATTAGGCTACATTGCCAAGCATAAAGGCGATATTGTAGGTATTGGGTCTGATCTTATGTCCATTACCAAAGATATTGCAATAGATACTTGGAAGACTCTTTCTAAAATAATTGTTGATATTGCTGAAGCCTTTGGTTTAACTAGTAAGAATGCTTTAAAGTCAAAAGACCCTCTGAAACAATTAAGAGTGGTATTAGATAATTTAGCTAAAAATAAAGAAGCGATTCAATGGATTTCTAAGGCAATTATTGCTATTGCAGCAATTAAGACTTTAAAACCAGTTGCAAGTGGATTGTTTTCAATTGCTAGTGGTAGTGTCAAAGCCTATAAAGGCGTTAAAGCACTTCATGATGGTTTTAAAGGACTTGATTCTGTTAAAGATCTCAAAGGGCCAGAAGGGGCACTTGCCAAGATAGGCTCGGGCGCTAAAACAGTATTTTCTAAAATTAGCTCTGGGTTTAAAACGATTGCAAGTGTTGCAAAATCCACAGCTTCAAAAATGTGGTCCTCGTTCAAAGATGTTTTCGCCAAGATAGGCTCAGGCGCTAAAAACGCACTATCTGGTAAATCTTTTGGAGGTGCATTTCAATCTTTAAAATCTGCTGGTGGATTTAGCAACTTAACAACAGCTGGTAAAGTTGCTACTGGTGCAGCAGGTGTAGGTGTTGCTTTAGACGCTGGTTCGTCTATCCTATCAGCATTCAAAGATAAGAAAGGATCAATGAAACAGTACCAAGATGCAGGAAAAGGAATAGGTTCTGCAATTGGTGGCGGTATTGGTCTTTTCTTTGGTGGTCCTGCTGGTGCAGCGATCGGTTCTCAGATTGGTAAGATAGCTGGTGGCTGGGGTGGTAAAGCAACCAAAGAATTTCTAAATGGCTGGAAGTCTAAGAAGCCACCTAAGAATTTCTGGTCAATGGAAAACTTAGGCTGGTCCACAAAGGATGCTTTTGGCAAGATGAGCAAGGGCATTGATTCTTGGTGGAAAGGCATTAAAAAGTCTAACCAAAAATCTCAAAAAGAATGGCAAAAAATTGATAAGCTTAGAGAACAAAACCAAAAGAAACAGCAAAAAGCTTGGAATGATTATTGGAAAAAAGTTGGTAAAGGTTTTGAGAAATTTGGTAAGGATTCTAAGAAAAATCTAGATAAAACAGTTAAAAACTCACAGAATTTTGTAAAGAAACTGGGACCTAATATTAAGAAGGGTTACGATACTTTTCTGAAAAATGGTCACAACTTCTTTAAGAAATTTAATTCAAACCTAGGTGATTTCTTCAAATCTATTCCTAAAAATAGATATGTAAAGGCATTTCAAAAGGGAAAACTATTTCAAACTGCTTATAAGGATATTTCTAAGCAAACTAAGAAATGGACTAGAGATTTTAGTAGGTCTTGGAATAATCATTGGAAGAATACTCAAAAAGCTGTTTCCCAATGGTCTAAGAACACTAAGAAAAATTATGATAAAGGGACTAAGTCTTTACAAAAAAGCTTTAAATCCTGGTCTAAGAATGCAAAAAAGACATGGGATTCTCATTGGAAAACTTTAAATAAGTCAGTAGGTACTTTCTGGAATAAAGCGAAGAAAAGCAGTGCTGATGGTACTAAGAAATTACTTGAAGAAACCAAAGGATATGCAAAAGAATCAGGCAAAGAATGGCTTAAACATCATAGCTATGTAACTGATATTTCTAATGATTTCCAAAAAAACTTAAAGAAGAATCATGGCAATATGCTAGATGCTTTAAAACAGACTACTGGAGATCAACTACATAAAATAGCCCATAATTTTGCTGATAAATGGGATTCAATTAAGCGTGATACAGCTAAAAAATGGTCAGATATGAAGTCAAATGCTTCAAAGTGGGGAAGTAATATGCATTCCTGGTTTGATGGCTTTAATAGAAAATGGCAAAATGGCTGGTCTAATTTAGGTAAAGGAATCCAGAATATCTTTTCAAACATGTGGAAAGCTATGCATAAGTTAGGCAAAAATGCCATGAATGGTTTGATCGATATTGTTAATGGTGGTATTGGTGCTGTTAATGATGTCATTTATTTCTTTGGTGGTGGTCACTCTACTGTTAAAAAGTTATCTCATTTTGCAACTGGTACTGGATACTTTGGCTCTCAAAGACGTGCGATTACTGAACCAACATTAGCAATGGTTAATGATGGCAATGATTCGCCAGAAACTGGCAATAAGGAAGCTCTTTACCGTCCTACAACTGGAGAATTTGGTATTTTCCAAGGTCGAAATACTACCACAATGCTTTTACCAGGGGATGAAATTCTTAATGCCTCAGATACCAAGAATTTAATGAGTGCAATGGGAGTTGCTCATTTTGCAAACGGCGGTATTGGTGGATTCTTCAGTAATATTGGCAAGAATGTAGGTAATTTCTTTGGTGGTATCGGTTCATGGGCTAAGAACACTATGGACGGTATGAAGAAGTTCTTTGACTTAGCTAAAAAGATTGTCTCTGGTCCACAAAAATACTTGGATGGTATTTTTAAATGGACTGGTGTTAAAGGCTTATCTCGTGGCGCATTTCATACGATGATTACCAAAGGATTTGATAAAGGTAAGAAACAAGTAAGTGCCTTTTGGAAAACTCTTTGGAATATGGTATCCAGTTCTCTTGATGGAGAAGCAGAAGGAGGATTGCTAGGTGCTGTTGAAAAATATGGTAAAGACAAACCTTATGTATGGGGTGCCGAAGGCCCAGATTCATTTGATTGTTCTGGATTGGTTAAGTATGCCTTAGAGAAAGCATTTGGTAAAAGCTTTCCTCACTATTCAGGCGATCAATATTCTGCTTCACGTGGGGTTAAAGATCCACAAATTGGCGACTTAGTATTCTTTGGACCTGGTGGTCGAAACCACGTTGGTGTTTATGCAGGCAACGGTAAAATATGGTCGGCTATGAATCCAAGTTCTGGAATAGGAATGGCCAATGTCTCAGACTTTCACGAGGGAGAAGTAAGCTATCGTCGTGTTCCAGGATTAAAGAACGAGGGCGGAGAAAGCAACGTCAAAGCAAACTCTAATTTGGAAAAATTTATTAAAGGGCTACCTGGAATGGGTGGCTTTTTTAAGTTCATTAGTAAAATTGGAGATTTATTTGGTATTGCAGCTGATGCAAAGGATCCTGCTGGTACAGGTGCTGACCGTTGGGGCGAAGACATTAAAAAGGCTGCTGAAACAATGCATACCTCAGTTACTCCAACAGAAATCCGAAAAATCATTTCTATGATTGCTGGCGAATCTAGAGGCAATCCTAGCGCTGTACAGCCAGGAGCTGATCCAGATGGTGACGGTTCTGGTCCAGCTCGTGGATTATTGCAGTACAAAACTAGTACTTTTAATGCATATAAAGTTAAAGGACATGGCAATATTTACCATGGCTGGGATCAATTGCTTGCTTTATTTAATGACTCTAACTGGCGTAATGATATTCACTTTGGAGCAGGTTGGGGACCCACAGGACACAAACGTTATGCAAATGGCGGGCTTGCTAACCAGCCTTCTATTTTTGGCGAAGCTGGCTTAGAAATGGCTATTCCACTATCAGCGGTTAAATCTAGTCGTTCTTATGAATTGCTTGGCAAGACTGCTGCGATTGTTGCCGCTAGAGATAATATTCAACCAACCTCTGCTAATGCTGGTGGTTTAGGCGAAAAATTAGATAAAGTAATTGATCTGCTTACTGCTATTCTTACTGCACCAGCAACGGTTGAAACTAGTATTAATGTAGATAAACAGTCTCTGGGGAATTCAATTACTGAGGTTGTAAATGCAAGAATGCGTTTGAATTCAATTAATAGAAAGAAGGGTATAAGTGTCATACGGTAGATTAATTTATCACAATAAAAGCTCCACTTATTTTGGAGCGCGTGTAGTTTTTCCATTAGTGCAGGCCACAACCAAAAGAAACGTTTCTCTCACTCAAGTTGTGGGTGTAAATGGTTCTTACATTAATGATAATTTGAACTATACAGATATCACGCAACAAATAACTTTTATTGTCGAGCGTCCAATTTTTTATAAAGATTGGTTTACGTGGGGGATGGATTTTGGTGATTGGTTAACATGTAAAGATAAATTTGTTAAGTATGAGCCTTTTTATTTTGATCATTTTAGAGGTTGGCATTGGGAAGCTTATGTAAGCGAAAGTCCTACTGTAACACCACAAAGTAGCAATATTGCTAACGTAACAATGAGCTTAGCCTGCAAGCCGTTTCTAATTGATGATGAATCAATTAAATACCAGCCAGTCTCCACCTTACCTATCTATAATCCAACGCAATATAATTCCTTGCCTTTATTTCATATTGTTGGCAATGGCGATTTTACGATGACTGTTAATGGTTTAGATTATCAGTTTAAAGATACTGATGACGAACTGTTTATAGATAGTGAAAAATGTTTGGTTTATAAGTCACTGACAGAAAGACGGACAAGCAGGGCAATTCTGCCTAATCATGAATATCCACAATTGATACCAGGTAAAAATAATATTTCTTTGAGTGGTAATTATTCTAAGTTTGAATACCAACCAAGATGGAGGCGAGCAATTGTATGATTCCTAGATTATATGAGACATATATTTCAGATTTTAATACTGAGGGTCTAGGTTCATTTCGAGATTTGCTCTCTGTATCAATTACTCGAAATAGGAATGAGATTCCCACTCTAGCAATGACATATCCAATTAATGGTCCATTAAGTCAAGAATTAACCGAGGGAATGGTTATTGTGGCTGATATGGGACTAGAAGATGATGAAAGAAATCAACAATTTAGAATTGTAGACGTATCTAAGAGTATGACTTCAATTTCAATTACTGCTAATCATGTCTGGTCTGATTTATCGAATATTCCTCTCAAAAAGGATATCAGTGAAGCACATGCTGGGCCGAATAGAGCATTTGATTTAATTAGCGATGCTTTGGCATGGCCTGTTTCAGGGTTAGGTTTTGCTAGTGATATTCCTACCGTTGCAAACTTAGGCTGGAACTTTAAAGAGTTAGGTAATGCTAATGCTGCTATTTTTGGAGCTGACCAAGCTGGGGATCAAACCACTAACACAATGGAAGCTTTATACAATGGAGAATTTAGATTCAATAATTATTACCTAACTATGCTGAAACATGCTGGTCAAGATAATGGGGTAGTGATTAAATACGGGCGAAATATGCAGTCCATTACTAGGGATGAGACCACTAGTGGAACATATAATGCGATTATGCCGTATGTAACCAATACTTATGAGGTTCCAAAAACAAAAGTAACTGCTAATAAAGTCTGGACTGGTGGAAGGGATAGTGTTCGCCCAAGTCTCTTCTTTAAATTGTATCGTACTCTAGAGGGCGGTACTGCAGAAGCAGTTACAGATGCTGACCAAAAAGAAGTACCTAAGACAGACGGTGCTGTAGAATGGTCAGATCTTCCTGCGACCGATCAAAATGGTGTGACATATACCTACAGTGTTAAAGAGGTTGATAAAGACGGAAATCCAGTTACTACAGTTGATGGCTATACCTCAGAACAAACAGCAGAATTGACTGTTACCAATAAGTAAACAGTAAAACCAACTTCAGCTTCTCTTGAAGTGACTAAGAAGTTGACTGGTCGTGAGTTGAAAGCTGATGAATTTGAGTTCACTTTGACAGACCAAGACGGTAATGTGAAAGAAACCGTGAAGAATGACAAAGACGGAAACGTTAAGTTCTCAGAATTGGAATTCGACAAAGCAGGCACTTATACTTATAAGATTGCTGAAAAAGCGGGTACTGCTACAGGTATCCAGTACGATACTAAAACCATCACAGCTACAGTAACTGTAGTGGACAATGGTAAAGGTGTCCTTGAAGCAACCGTTGCTTACGACGGTGAAAAAGTATTCGAGAATACTTACACACCAGCCGGAGCCACAAGCGTAACTCTTGGAGCTAAGAAAGTTCTTGAAGGTAAAGATCTTGAAGCAGGTAAATACAGCTTCGAATTGAAGAAAGAAGACGGTAGCGTTGTCGAAACAGTGAAAAACGCTGCTGACGGAACTGTGACCTTCTCACCAATCTCATATGATGAGAGCCAAGTGGGAACTCACAAGTACACTATTTCTGAAGTTGCTGGATCTGAAGCAGGAATCACTTACGATAAGACAGTTCAAGAAGTTGAAGTAACGGTTGAAAAAGTAAGTGCAACTGAATTGAAAGCAACTGCTTCAAAAGAAGCAAAAGATCTAGTCTTCACTAACAAATACACACCAGCAGGGGCTACAAGTGTAATTCTTGGAGCTAAGAAAGTTCTTGAAGGTAAGAACCTTGAAGCAGGCAAATACAGCTTCGAATTGAAGAAAGAAGACGGTAGCGTTGTCGAAACAGTGAAAAATGCTGCTGACGGAACTGTGACCTTCTCACCAATCTCATATGATGAGAGCCAAGTGGGAACTCACAAGTATACCATCTCAGAAGTTGTTGGATCTGAAGCAGGAATCACTTACGATAAGACAGTTCAAGAAGTTGAAGTAACGGTTGAAAAAGTAAGCGTAACTGAATTGAAAGCAACAGCTTCAAAAGAAGCAAAAGACCTTGTATTTACAAACAAATACACACCAGCCAAAACTCAAGTTTCTGTGAAGAAAGCATGGGATGATAAGGATAACCAAGATGGTAAACGCCCATCTTCTGTCACAGTTAAATTGCTTGCAGACGGTCAAGATACTGATAAAACACTTGAACTCAATGCCGCAAACGGTTGGACTGGAAGTTTCACAGACCTTGATGCTGATAAAGGTGGCACACCTATCCAGTACACAGTAGTAGAAGTAAACTGTTCCTGGTTACACTTCTAAGGTTACTGGTGACGCTGCATCAGGATTCACTATCACAAATAGCTATTCTCCAGAAACAGTTAATGTAAAAGCAACTAAGAACTGGGATGACGCAAACAACCAAGATGGCAAACGTCCAACTAAGATTACAATCAATCTTTTAGCAGACGGTCAGAAAGTCGCATCGAAAGAAGTTCAAGAAGCCGCAGACGGAACTTGGACTGTCGAATTCACGAAATTAGCAAAATATAAAGCTGGTAAAGAAATCAAATACACTGTAACAGAAGAAGCCGTAGCAGAATACGAATCAACTATTACAGACTTTACCATCACAAACAAATATGAACCAAAAGAAATCGACTACAAGGTAACAAAAGTATGGAACGACGCGAACAACCAAGACGGCAAACGTCCTGAGTCCGTAACGGTTCAACTTTATAAAAAAGTAGGAGATGCAGATCCAGTAGCTGTTGAAGGTAAGAAATTAACCTTGACAGCTTCGGGTGACAAAGCCGTGGTGATCGGGGACGGAGCCGTGGGCCAATGTGCTGTGATTGCTGCTAAGATGCGGGGAGCATCGCAAATTGTCCTTATGAGTCGTCACGAAGATCGTCAAAAAATAGCTTTGGAGTCAGGTGCGACAGCAGTTGTTGCTGAACGTGGGGAAGAAGTCATTGCCAAGGTCCGTGAAATCCGTGGTGGAGGAGCGGATGCAGCTATTGAATGTGTAGGAACCGCAGCTGCTGTCGATCAAGCACTTGAGGTGCTTCACAATGGAGGACGTTTAGGTTTTGTCGGCGTTCCTCATTACAATAATCGTGCCCTTGGTTCAACCTTTGCCCAAATATCTCAGTTGCAGGTGGAGCTGCCTCTGTTACCACCTACGACAAACAGCTATTACTCAAGGCTGTATTGGATGGAGATATCAATCCAGGACGAATCTTCACCCAGAGCTATAGTTTGGACGAGATTGATCAAGCATACAAAGACATGGATGAGCGTAAGACCATTAAGGCTATGATTGTGATTGACTAACGAGAAAAATTCTAGTAGATGATTTCTGCTAGCATTTTTTTAATACAATTCCCAAAATTGTCTGGAGAATTTCTTAGTTTGGTTCATATTAAAACGGATAAAGTGAACTGTCATTGCTAAGGTCATCAAGGTTGAGATGGTGGTGATAATGGTTAGTTGGACTGAGAAAAGAAGGGAGAGCACCAATCCAATTTCATCTGACATTTCTTTCAAAGAATGTTAAAATAAAGATAGGATATTGCAATCGTTTATATTAACATGGTAATGTTCTACAGATTTTCAGAAAATGGTTTTTACCAGTTGCTAGTCTTTCGTTTGTTTGCTTTAGATTATAGGAGGTAGAGCTATGAAAAAGAAAATCAATCGTTGTTTACTTTCGTTTCTCATACTATTTTTAGCCTTGTTTTTAACTGGATTCAGAAAAATGAAGACTAGTGATTACAACAAGGTCAGAGGGGTTATTGTCGAAAACAGTAATAAAGTAGGTCTTCATGGTAAGGTTACTATTACTAAATTGTATTGGACAGCCTTAGAAATACCAACTTACCACGTAACTTATACCTATTCTGAGAAAACTTACCTTGACCAGAAAGTAGTATTAGAGCAAAATACGGCTATTCATGAAAAAGGGTCAAGTGACTCTTATGGAAATGTTCCAGAATATAAAGAATCGTTTTTGAAGCAAAAATCTGTCCAAAAAGTTGAGAAGAAAACTGAAAAACAATTGAAGAAACAAAAACTTGGTCTTCCTATTAGTTCATTTAGTTTTCTATCTAACTTCAATCATGCATGATGAAAAGGAGAAAAATCTGGATACCTTAGCCTCAGACAATCTTAAAGAAGGTAAGAAGGATTTTGCAGGTTACTTATCAAATTCCATACCAATGAGATTTTGGCTTCTCTTGGCGCTAGTAATTATATGGGTTTACAGATTATTTTTAGCTAACAAATAGAAAAGAGATTAGATGAGAATTGCAGATTATAGCGTGACCAAGGTAGTGCTGTGGCGTCACGGCTTTACCTTTAAAAGTCCTTTGGGCGGAATTTCCTGACTGATACCAATATCTTTCAAAAGATCGTGGATACGGCTGAGATTGATGACCAGGTCAATGTCATTGAAATCGGGCCAGATATTGGTGCCTTGACCGAGTTCTTGACTGAGCGTGCAGCTGAAGTGATGGCTTTTGAGATTGACTACCGTTTGGTACCGATTTTGGCAGATACCTTGCGTGATTTTGACAACGTAATCGTAGTAAACGAGGACATTCTTAAGGTTGACTTGGCAGCTGAGATGGGCGTGACTCGGATGAACATTGTTGGTTTTGACAAGAAGATTGAACGAGCCCTAGAATTGGCAGATGAATATGAGCAACTCTACGCAACTATTGACTGGCATCCGACTGAAGCAGGGACGTACACAGACGAGGTCGAAGCATACTTGCTTGAAAAGTTAAAACATCCCAAGGTTTGTTGCCTTGGGGGAGATTAGATTGGATTATCACTGGATGACAGCATCTAAGGAAGTTCAGGAGCAGGTTTTTCGCTGTCAGATTCAGCTGTCTAAGGACTTGGATTTGCCTTTTGTGGTCCATACTCGGGATGCGTTGGAAGATACTTATAAGATTATCAAGAGTGAGGGCGTCGGTCCTCGTAGTGGCATCATGCGTTCATTTTCGGGTTCTCTTGAGTGGGCTGAGAAGTTTGTCGAGCTTGGTATGACCATTTTCTTCTCAGGAGTGGTGACCTTTAAGAAAGCGACGGATATCCAAGAAGCTGTCAGAGAACTTCCTTTGGACAAGATTTTGGTAGAAACAGATGCACCTTACTTGGCACCTGTTCCCAAACGTGGTCGTGAAAACAAGATAACCTATACCCGCTATGTCGTGGACTTTATCGCTGACTTGCGTGGGATGACTGTTGAAGAAATAGCGCAAGCTACCTATGATAATGCAAAGAATTTGTTTGGTCTGAGAGACGTAGTTGAATAGGAGTGAAAGATTGTCTGATATACAAAATAATGATAGAAATTATTTTAGAGGTATTCCCGAATTAGAGGTACGATTTCAGAAGTTATGTCAAAAAATTAAAGAGAGACAACCACTTATTTATTCTTTAAAAGGGAAAAATGGAGAATTCTTATTTTTCGAATCAGGTGCCGTAACTGGCAGTGTTCGCTTGTTGGTTTTTCCAGAAGAAATCGTTCTCTTAACTTTGCCAGGTTATGATTGAAATGGAGTACGATAGTGATAAATAGAATAAAAATTTCCCAAGTCATCGTAGCCGAAGGACGGGATGATACGACCAATCTTAAACGTTACTTTGATGTGGAGACCTATGAAACACGATGGTCAGCAATCAATGATCAGAATATAGAGCGGATCCAACGCCTGCATGAACTGCATGGAGTCATTGTCTTTACAGATCCTGACTTTAACGGTGAGCGCATTCGTCGCATGATTATGACGGTCATTCCGACAGTTCAGCATGTCTTTCTTAAACGAGATGAAGCGGTTCCCAAGTCCAAGACTAAGGGCCGTTCTCTGGGAATCGAATATGCTAGCTATGAGGACCTGAAAACAGCACTGGCACAGGTGACAGAGCAATTTAAAAACGAGAACGAGTTTGATATTAGTCGTAGTGACTTGATTCGTCTTGGTTTCCTAGCGGGAGCAGACAGTCGTAAGCGTCGGGAGTATCTGGGCGAACAGCTCTGCATCGGCTATTCCAACGGCAAGCAGTTGCTCAAGCGTTTAGAGTTGTTTGGAGTGACCTTGGTAGAAGTGGAAGAAGCGATGACTAAGTATTCAATCTAAAGGAGTAAGAAATGAAAAAAGTAATTATTACGGGCGGCAATAGTGGTATTGGATATCAGGCTGCTAAACAGTTAGCTGAAAAGGGATGGTCGGTGACTCTCTTTTGTAGACGGGAAGAAGTTGCCGAGCAAGCTTGTGAGGAAATTCGTCAACAGACAGGAAATCGACATGTAGATTATATCTTGGTTGATCTATCTGATATGAAGAGTGTCAGGAAAGCAGTAGAACAGTATATTCAAAAAGAAGACGTTCTAGACGTTCTAATTAACAATGCAGCTGACTTTGATTTGTCAGTCAAAAAGCCCATCCTGACTAAGGATGGTTTAGAAAGGCAATTTGCGACCAATGTTGTCGCCCCTTTCTTGCTTTCTATCCTGTTGAAAGGTTTGTTGGAAAAATCGGAGAGTGGTCGGATTATTAATATTTCTTCTCAAGGGCTGGTACTCTATCCTTTCATGCGGCTTGATTTTGAAAATTTATCTGGTCAAAAAAGTTACAGTCCTGCCAAGACCTATTATCAAAATAAATTGGCCTTGTTGATGCTGTCGCTTTATATGCGGAAATGGTGGAAAGGTATTAAAATTCAGGCAATCCGTGTGACCAATGTCAAAGTTGATATGCGCCGCTATGATCACCTCAGTGCTTTTATGAAAAATCTTTATAAAATTAAGTCAAAATTTTCGATTAGTCCTGAAGAAATGGCTAAAGTTTACACAGCCTTATCTACAGAAGATGGATATGACGGTTTTTTGTATGACGAGAAATGCAGGGAAGTAAAAGCAAATAGAACTGCTTACGAAGAAGAGGGGCAAACAAAACTCTATTCCTTACTTGAACAACTGACATTTTCAAGAGACAATCTATAAAGAATTAGAAAAATAAATTTTATGCTTACTTCAATCTATCTACATCTGTTTAGAGAGCTCTGAAAAGTGATAACAATAACCAGATGACCCGAAAATATAAGGGAATGTGTTACAATAGAGGTAGTAGCTATAGAGCGTAAATGATTTTCTTAAAAGACAATGAATGAAAATTAGAACAATATGCATTGACTTTTTGGCAACAAGAGGCGATTGAAATAGTTGAATCTGTTTGGAGTGACTTGGACGGAAGTTAAAGCCTTCATAAAAATTGTGAAAGGAAATGAAATGGCAAATAGAAGCTATATTTATTTGATAAATTGCAAGAATAAGTGCAACATTTACTTGAACTCATCCACTAGATCTTCATAAGCCATTCTGTAAGCTAAACATTTTCGTGGTCGGTGATTGATATCATATAAAGCCTTGTTTAAAGCCTCATAAGAAATAGTGGCTAAATCTGTTTTCTTTGGGAAATATTCTCTTAGCAAGCCGTTTGCGTTTTCATTGCTTCCTCTCTGCCAGGATAAATAGGCATCCGCAAAGAAAAAGGAAATTCCTAAATTCTCTACCAGAGGATAGCAGGCGAACTCTTTTCCCCTATCTGAAGTGAAGGTTTTAAGAGTCTCTTTTGGAAATAGCTTACAAAGTTGTTCGATGGCTGAAAACATGGATTTGGCTGTTCTATCTGGTATCTTGGAAGCTAAGTAAAAGCGAGTTCTCCGGTTGCTAAACAGCCCTTGCTTTTGCCTCTGGAAGACACCACAGTATCGAGATCCCAGTGGCCAAAAGTTTCACGATTCTGAACCTCTTTAGGACGTTTGGTAATCGACGTGCCAATCCTAAATCTTCCACGTGTTTCTTTGGGTTGTCGAGTCTTTCCTTTACGACGAAGGACGCTTAAATCCAGATCAATCAAACCAGCATAGAGCCAGTTATAGATGGTTTTAAAAGCTACCATTGGCTTTTGCTCAAGCTGATAGCGCCCGCAAATCTGTTCAGGCGGCCAAGAGGATTTTAAACCGTTCTCAATTTCCTTTTTCAACTCTGGTGTTAAACAAGACTTCCGACCTTTTTGCTTGACCCTGTGGTCGTACTCTTCCTGTGCTAAGATGGCGGAATAAGCATTTTGACATCGTCTTAACTCTCTTGAAATGGTAGACTTATGGACGCCAAGTTTATTTGCAATTTGGCAAGTTTTCAAACCTAATTCCAAGTAGGATTCTATCTTTATTCGGTCAGTTATGGTAAGATGGGAGTAGCTCATAGTTTTTTCTCGGGTTCTGTTTGTGTGATTACTTACAGTTTACACCAATGAAACGCTATGAGTTTTTTGTTGCACTATATTTTACAATTTATCATATTACAACTTATAAGATTGCAAAAAGAAATGTATAACGCAATACATAACGCAATGCATAATTATTGTGCATATTCTTTATCCTATAGTTAGAATGAATAGGAGGGCAGATATGGCATTCCAACTGAAATCTAATCGCAAAGAGACTGAGAATAAAACGATTCGGTTTCCTCTTCCGTTAATCGAAGAAATTGAAAAGGCTATTCAAAATGAAGATGTCACTTTTTCAAGTTTTGTAATTCAAGCTTGCGAGTATGCACTAAAAGATATGAAAAAATAGACAAAGTATTAGTTTGAAATTAAATTTTAGAGATTCTAGTAATCTAAAAAGGAAATTAATATTGGTAGAAACAGAATTAAAATATTTGGTTGGGGGTAAATATGGAGTATGATTTTAAATATTTAGTCGATAAATATACATTACCAGGAGCAAGAGAAAAATTTAAAAAGATATGTATTGAGATATTTCAAGAAAAAATTGGACCTTTAGCGAAGGAGGCTGCGGTATCACAAGGAGATGATGGCATCGATGTTCTAGTTGGTGACTTAGATGACAGACCATCAATTTATCAGTGTAAATTTTTTATTGATGGGATTGGAGATTCACAAAAACAACAAATTAGAGAATCGTTTAGAACAGTGATTACCAAGCATCCCAATATTTCTTCTTGGTATTTATGTGTTCCAATAGGCCTAAAAATTAATGAGCTATCATGGTGGTCAAGATGGAAAAGTAAAATGCAGGCTGAACATAAAATAAAGATAGAGTTGTGTGATGGAGCTTTTTTACTAAAAGAATTTAAGAAATGAAGCAGTTATAAATCAACATTTGATGATGATATCAGAAATGATTTAGAACAGATTAAAATGTCTATTGAAGCAAGTAATAAAAGGGTTTACGAAGAAATATTATATGGAGAAGATGAGATAGAAGAAATCTCAGAAATGTACAATGATATTATATTTATATCAATGTTGAAGAGTGCACAAATAGCCGATGTTGACGATTTCAAAGTTGATTTTTATAATGCAGAAATTGCTAGACATGAGTCTTTAAGCAAAGATGACATCAATGGGAAAAAACAGTATGATAATTTAAGAATGAAGATACATTCTATTTGGAAGACCCAATATCGTCTATACAAGCAACCTAACGATGGTAATTGTTTAATAAATCAAACTTATCTTAGAATCGAAGATTTAGATTCTAGCACTTTAGGGAGCTCGATAAGTGATTTTAATTTATTAGCTAAAAAGGGTATCTTACATCAGCTTGCTGATGATAAGGAATTAGGTTGGGTTGATAATTTTATAGCAGTGTTGGAAAAATATATGGAGGGAAATGATGTCGGAGATAATTGAGAATATAAGTTTCCAAGAATATTGTTTGACTCGAAATAGGGTTGCGATACTGTTGAATATTTTAGGAAAAGAGCACAAAAAAGATACAACTCAAGAAAAATTGATTATTAGTGATTTTTTTCTAAAATTTCCAGAATTAATATCTGATGAAATAGAGCTTGGAAGATTTGATATAAAGTACTCTTATTTCCATTGGAAACCTAATTATAAACTGTATAATGCAGTTCTTGCAGATTTATTAGCTAGAAATATTATTACATTTAACTCTTTGAATAACAGATATTTCATTACAGATAAAGGAGAGAAATTTGTTATTGAACTATTTAGTGAAGAAGGGATAGATTGGAGCAAGATACTACAGTCTTGTGATTTTATAGTTTCTAAAGTGTTAAATAAAACAGTATCAGCTGGACAGACCATGATACAGAGTAAATTAGATTGTATACGAGGTAATTAAATGAAACTATTGTTAAAGACACTTAGATTAATAGGTGTGAGAAAAAAATATGAGGTTCATTTTCATAAAGGATTAAATTATATTTCGGGACCAACTTCAACGGGAAAAACTGCAATTTTAGAATTAATAGATTATGCTTTTGGGAAAACGAATCATAAATCGTATATAGAAATTGGAGAAAGTTGTACGGATGTGGAATTGGAATTTTATATATCAGAGAATCTCTATAAGATTAAAAGACCATTATCAGCTTTTAAAGAACCTGTTCTTTTACAGACTTACGATAGTGTCAAAGAAAAATTTACACAAGCGCGTACCTTGGAAATTGATATTCTTTCAAATGAAAAATCATTATCATACCTTTTGTTATCGAAGCTTAATCTAACTAATTTAATCATTAGAGGAGGCGATTTTAGTTTTAGAGATTTATTTAAATTTTCATATTTAAAACAGACAAATATTGATAACGAAAACATTCTTAATGAGCAGAACTGGGCGCTTAATGGAAAAGAAAAAGCAACATTTGAGATTATTTTAGATATCTATGATAGTTTACTAGGTGACCTACAACAGAGTCTTAAAATTGAAAAAGAGAGCTTAAAGGTAAAAGAAATTAGATACGAAGCTGTAAGAGAATTTCTAAAAACTGCAGAAGTTGAGAATTATGAAACAGTGCAAGTGAAATCTGTTGAAATTGATTCTAAATTAGAGGATATTAATTCTAAAATAGAAAACTATAAATCTGATATTCTGAAAACAGAAGTGGGAAATGATGTTAATGAATTGATAGTACTTATTAGTGACCAAAAAGAAAAGTTAAGTAATCTAAGAAACAAATTTTTAGATCAAGAACAGTATATACAAAAATTACAGTTGCTGGAAAATCAATATTTTGCTGATATTGAAAAAATTAGTGAGCAAATAGCAGGTATTAAAGCTATTAATAAATACGAATACTTATATTGTCCAAATTGCTTACGACCGATTTCACTTCACGAAGAATCAAGTTGCTTATTGTGTCATCAGAATATGGATGATATTGTAATTGAAATCAACGATTTGAAAAAGGAACGAAAAAACTTACAAAAAAGAAAAATGAGCTTCACACTTATATTGATTCAGAAAAAGAAAAAAATATTAGAGTAGGCCTAGAAATAAACAAATTACAGGATAATATTAAATCCGATGAAGAGAAGTTAGATAGTTTAACCAGACAATATATAAATCCCTTGGCTACAGAAATTAGTTTGCTATCAATTAAAAGCGGTCAATTATATGAAGAAAAGAAATCTCTAAATGAGAGCCTGAAATTTATTGAGGAACTTACAAATTTGGAAATGTTGCTTTCTGAAAAGAGGATAGAAGTTGAAGGGATAGAAGAACAAATTAAACGCCAAAAATATAAGGATGCCAAAGAGGACAAGTTGAAACAACTGTCTGAAACATTTTCAACTATTTTATCATCTTTTGAGTTTCCAAATCTTTATGAAGCTTATATTGATACAAAGAGTTATTTACCTTATGTGAGGGGCCATAAATACAGTGATTTAGGTAGTTTAGGAGCTGTGACTCTGATAACAATGGCATATTACCTATCAATAATGATTTGTTCAGAAGTGCAAACTGGTAACCATTTAGGATTGTTGATGATTGATACACCTAGGAAAAACTTAGGGGCTTCCTCGACAAGTACAGAGTTTAGAGGCGAAAAAATCTACGAATCTATAATTAATTATTTTCTTCAACTTGGAGAAGAATGTGAAAATGATTTTCAGTTAATTATTGTAAATAATGGTTATCCATCAGATTTTCCACGGGATTATATTGTTAAAGAATTCTCTTTCGATGGTCATGATGGGTTGATTGATGATTATAATGTGACTGATGAATAGGGAAGAAGATACCCATAATGGCTGAGAATTTACCCGAAATGCAATGTAATCATAGAAGATTACGTATAAAAAAGTTCCAACCCAAGGAAAACTGATAAGCCCAGTTTAAGATCTTATCCGTTTTTCTAGTCTTTAGTCATTATTTTGTTTATTTCTTGAGATTTATTCTTTGTTTATCAATTATTATGCGAGTCATAAACTTGTTTTACCATAAAGTAAAGTTATCAAATTAACAAAATGTTGCTTTAAAATACTACATATTACAATTGGTATAAAACGCTATACAATTCTCAAAATTTATTATTAATCAACATGAGGGAAATTTTGATAATTCTGATTCGATATATGTTGATTTTTATAGAAAATTTACCTTATGTTGATGAAGTTGATTAAAATTAGATTAAATAATGACTTTTGTAAATACGTAAAAATGCTGTTTTTAAAGGTGTTTGAAAGTGGCTGAAATAAACTATGCCCCAACCAGGCTTGAAAAAGGCTCGTAAAGCTTCACAATTTAGTAAACGTTAATTCGAAAGAATTACTATACTTACAAAGAGCACCTTTCGGGGTGTTATTTTTTGTACTTTCTTACTAAATTTGTGCAATTGACACAGTTGTTGCGACTTTAGTCGCTTATAAATGTGGCTGCAATTTGACGAAATCAATTGCCGTAAAATGTTAATCAATGTGATACTATTAACGCTTCGAAACACTTCATGGTTCACACCATGGGGGCTGCCTAGCTTATTTATTACTCTTGAATATACAATATAAGTACGTAATAAAAGCTCATAAGATTTTCTAGTTAAATAGAATTGAACGAACTAGTTACGAAAGGAAGTCTTATGAGCTGCCATCATTTTATCATAGTTGAGCATGAAAGTATTCTCATTTACCGTACGCAAAATCTAAATCCCCTCAAATTACTAAGTTATTTCACTTGATATAGGATAAATCCATCCTATATTTTTGCTTTTGTTGCTTAATAATGGTATGATAAACAAAAGGAGGCGGTGACAATGCAAATTAATCTTGAAAATTTAATTCCAATCACGGAGGCAAATCAGAATTTCTCTAAAGTTGCTCGAATGGTTGATAGTAAGGGTACAGCTGTTATTTTGAAAAACAATAAACCTAAATATGTTTTAGTTGACTATAGCACCTTGGTTCAAGAAGAACAGACAGAAGCTGTTGTTGCAGATCAAGCTAGTGTTGACGAGGTGGCAAGCTCTATCTTGTCACGCCACCTCGAAGCCTTGAAGGAATTAGCTAAATGAAGCGATTAATCGTTGAACAGGTTGTTGCCTTACATAGTCAATTGATTATATCTACGGGAGGAATGGATGGTGTACGAGACAAGGGGTTAGTTGAGGCCTCGCTTTCGAATGATTTTGACACTTATTTTGGAGTTGATCAATATCCAACTATTGAAGAAAAGGCATCTAGGCTTTGTTATTCTTTGATTAAGAATCACGCTTTTTTAGATAGAAATAAGCGCATTGGTATTTTTGTAATGCTTGTGCTACTAGAACTTAACGATATTGTGATTGATTGTACTGATGAAGAGTTGGTTCATCTCGGATTGGGTGTAGCGGCATCAGAATTAACCTCCTAAGAAGTGTAACAATTTATTTTCTTCATTAGGTCATGTTAAGCTGTAATCAGAAGTGGTTGCAGCTTTTTTTTATAGTCATAAAAGGGTTAAAATATAAGATATTAATACAATAAAGAAGGAATATATGATGAACGTAGAAGAAGCAATTTTAACTCGGCATGCAGTTCGTTTATTTAACCCAGATGATAAAATTTCAAGAGAAAGTTTAGAAAAAATTGTTGAGTTAGCGCAACATGCACCTTCATGGGTAGATTCACAACCCTGGAAGGTATATATTGCAACCGGTAATACACTAGCAGCAGTTAAAAAGCGCCATGCTGAAAATGTTAAGAATGGTGTTAAGGCAAATCCGGATTGGCCAACTACTCACCGAGAAGATTGGGCTAAGTTTCCCAGAGAAAATATGCTAAAGCACAATGAAGCAACTGCACATTTTTGGGAAAATCCAGAGTTGTCTAATATGACACGTCAAGATTTACAGATACGTCTTTACGATACGCCAGCAATTTGTTACTTAACCATTCCTAAAGATTCAAATCAATGGTCAGATTATGACTTGGGTGCTTTTGGTCAAACTTTGATGTTAGCAGCTAGAGGAATGGGGATTGACTCAATGCCAGCTTATGAAATTGTAAAATTCCCTGAATCAGTTAAAGAAATTATGAATATCCCTGATTCTGAATGGCTTGCCATGGGTATAGCATTAGGATATGCCGATATGGCAACAAGAGTTAATGAATATCGAGCTCCACGTGTACCACTAGATGAAATGCTAAAAATAAAAGACTAGAAAAGACGCCGCTCAGGACGTCTTTTCTGAAGAAAATATAATTAATGAAGGGATGCAGCTTTTTGAGACTGCATTTTTTCTTGCATTTGTTTTTGTAATTTCTGCATATCTTTTGTCGAGATAACCTTCCAGTTTGAAGGAAGGGTAAAAATATACTCTCTATGTTTTAACTCGTTATTATGACTAAACGCACTAAACATAATCCGGCTAAAATTATCTTTGTAAATATATCGAGTAGTTCTTATCTTAAGACTAGCTTCTTTACCTTGCTTAACTTTGGTTGAAACCTTATCTAGTTTAATTGCTTTGGGCTTCTTTTGATTGTTATTAGTCTTATATAAATATACTTTTTCTGTTCCATTACCCAGAGATTGATAAAGTAAAATTGGTAGGTTAGGGTTAACGCTTGAAGTTAAATTTTGTGTGCTAGTCTGTGTTTCTGTCTTCAGTCCCCAGTGATTGTAGTCATGTTCGACGATACCCAGCACGCAAAGCAAAGTAATGATTAAAGAAATCCATGAAACTAGAGTATGACCTTTCCCAGGGATGACATTAAAGTATATAAATAAAATTACTGCCAAAATTAAAATTATAATTATCATTATCCGTTCACCTCTTCTTGATTTTCACGTGCACGGTTGCCTTTCTTTAAGAAGAAAGAAAGAACTAAAGCAACTAAGGCAAAAAGAATACTCATTGCAAATGAAGCACGGAATCCATCTAAAGTTGCATTGATTGCTTGATTCTTATATTGAAGTGGAAGGGTATGAAGCAGTTCTTTTGCTGGCATATGGTTGTTGGTTGTAGTAGTTAAAATTGAAACGAGAATAGCAGTACCAATTGAACTTAAAACTTGTCGAAAAGTATTGTTCACTGCTGTTCCGTGGGAGATTTTGTTTAAAGGCAATGAGTTCATTCCTGAAGTGGTAACGTTCATCATAACTAAAGCAACACCGACCATTCTAATTGCGTACAAAACAATAATCATAGTATATGAGCTTTCTGCAGTTAAGAATACAAATGGAATAGTGCCAAGTGTTAAGAGGGTCATTCCAGTAATTGCCATTTTTCGTGCACCATATTTATCGAATAAACGTCCCGTAATTGGTGACATAATTCCGATCATCAAGGCACCAGGTAATAGCATTAATCCTGAATGAAATGCTGATACACCACGTAAATTTTGAATATATAATGGCAAAACCATTTCAATACCAACCATTGCTAAATTGGTAATACCACTTAAAGCAGCTGCTAGAGAAAATTCGAAATGTTTGAAGACGGTAATATCTAAAAATGGATCTGCCATCTTTAATTGCCGCATGCCAAAAAGAATAACAAATATAATTCCTACGCCAATAAATCCTAGAATTTCAGGGTTAGTCCATCCTTTATTACCAGCTTCTGAAAAGCCGTAAAGTAAACTACCAAAACCAATAGTTGAAGTTGTCACTGACCAAACGTCAATTTTTTCTTTCTTAGTTGGAAGAACGTCTTTAATTAGGAAAAACGCTAAAATAATAACAATTCCAGCAATTGGAGCAATAATACTGAATAAGTAACGCCAGGAAAGATTATCAACAATCCACCCAGATAAGGTTGGACCAATAGCTGGTGCGAGACCAATAACAATACCAACTGTTCCCATCGCAGCACCGCGTTTATTAGCGGGAAAGATTGAAAGCATGATGGTTTGAAGAAGCGGCATAGTAACACCCACGCCGAGTCCTTGAATAATTCTTCCAGTTAATAAAGTCCCAAAATTTGGCGCAACTGCAGCAGTCACTGTTCCAATAAAGAAAACTGACATTGCTGTCAAATACATTTTTCTTGAGCCAAAACGATTAATTAGCCAAGCTGAAACTGGAATCATGACTCCATTAACTAATAAAAATGCAGTTGAAAGCCATTCAGCAGTTGCTGTACTGATATGAAAGGAACGCATAATTGAGGGAAGAGCTGTTGCAAGCAAGGTTCCATTTAACACAGTACAGAAAGATCCAATAATTAAAACTAGAACAAGCGAGTTTCGATTATAGGCTTTTCCGTGAATATCGGTTGGTTGATGATCCATTTGAATTTTCCTTTCTATTGTTAAAAAATCTTACAAACTATAAAAACTATATTCTTAAATAATTCCCTTGTCAAATTATCTTACATAAAAGTCATGATATTTAACATATATGTTGTCAAAATTAACATAAGCTATTAAACTATAAATAAGATTACGAGGTAAGGAATTTATAATGGAATCAAAAAAGATACTTCATAATGTTTTTCAAAATATTGAAGTAGGAATTGGAGAAGTTAGCAAAGTAGTTGGTGTATCTCAAAGACAATTACGCTATTGGGAAGAAAAGGGCTATATTAAGCCTGTTTCTGATGATAATAGCGGTGTTAGAAGATATAATTTATCGACGCTTTACTTAATTGTTTTTATTAAAGAACAACTTGATAAGGGATTTACATTAGCAGCAGCTTTTGAGCGTTCAAAAGATATTAGGGTAAAGAGTAAAATTGTACGTACCTTTTTTGAACATACTTTTAATGATGTAAAAATTACCAATCCTGATAAAGGATATGGTGAAATTGACCTAGGTGAATTACGAACTGACGATGGTAAAATGTATCATTTCAAGGGTGTTGTTGATGAACGTGGTCGCTATGTAAAAATTGATGAATAAAAAGGAAGCACCAACAAGTAAGTTATGCTTCCTTTTTTAGGACAAGTCGATATTGTTTTTATTTTTATAAGTATATTAATAATATTTATTTACTAAAACCAGCTTCATACCAAACGTTGGCAGAAGGTTTCAGTGACCAGCCAGTTACTTTGCTATTAACTGCCGTCACTGAGTAAGCACCGCTAGTTGGGACTACATAAGCTTTGTTGTACATCCATCTTTGCCATTCGTGGAATTTTTGCACCCGATATTTTTTATCAAAAGATTTGGCAGAATCGATTTCATTCAATAATTTAGTATTAGTCGGAGAGACAAAACGGGCAAAATTATAAGGCATCTTTTCACCGTAGAACACGCTTGGAGAAGGATCACCTGCTGCACCCCAAGCTCCTTCAAGAACATCAATTTTAGGATCACTTGCTTTAACTGCAGCTACCCAGCGGTTAAATTCCATCGGACGGCCGCCTAAGAATTTAACGTTTAAACCGGCTTTTTTCCATTGTTGAATGTAGTTACGCCAGATGGCCTCGCTGTTTTCGCCAGAACCACGTACTGCTAGATTGATAACTAAGGGCTTACCATTTGGTTGACTCCGATAGAGTGCGCCAGGTGCTTTTTTATAGCCAGCTTTATCTAGTAATTTATTGGCTTTATCTAGATTATAAGAATAGGTTGGAATATTTTTGTCATAATATGGAGTAAATTGTGAGGGAATCAAAGAATTAATTCTGAATTCTAAACCACGGTAGAACCGTTTATTAATGACATCAACATTCATTGCATAGGCCATTGCTTTTCGTAAAGCGGGATTATTCATCTTAGCATGAGGATTTTCAACATTTTTACCAAGTTTTGCATCCCATTTTCCAACTTTAAAGGCTAAGTAATCGTAGCTAAGTGTTTTTTTACCAACAAAATTAACTCCCTTAGTGTTTTTTACCTGTTCCCATTGTGAGCTTAGAACATTTGCAACGTCGAATTTTTTGCTCTTAATTGCTTGTGAGACATTAGAATTAGTAATATTTGACATGTAAATATGTTCAAAGTTAGGTTTACCGCGCCAGTAATATGGATTTCTTGACCAACTAGTAGATTGTCCTTGAACGGTTTTATCCATTTTATATGGACCAAAGTAGAGTGGGTGCTTTCTTACTTGCGGACTAGAAACAAGCTTGTCAAAGGGAACGTGCTTCAAATAATGGTAAGGAGCAGCGTGTTCCCAGAAGAAGCCATTAGCGGAGTTCATCATTGCTGGTTTTAATTCTTTAAAGTGAAGGATTAATTTCTTTCCATTTGGTCCATCTGGCATTTCAAGACCAGAAATATTATTAGCTTTTCCCCGATGGTATTCAGCCATTCCTTTAATATTTTCAAGCGAAGAGGTATATTGAGTAGTTTGAACTTTAGGATTAGCTAAAATTTCGTATGCATACTCCAAATCCTTAGCGGTTACTGGCTTGCCATCAGACCAACGAACTTTCTTTTTCACTTCGATTTCAGCAGTATTGTTACTATGATTTAGTTTTAAACTGGCAGCTCCTTTATTGGTGAATTGATAATGATCATTAATATCAAAAAGTGCTTCGTCTCCTGGAGCAGCTGCTTCAGAATCGGGACTAGTATCAGCAATTTCAGCTGAAAAAATTCCAGTAAATGGTGATTCATTTTCTAAAGCATAGGTCAAGGTTCCTCCTTTTTTAATGGTTTTATGAGGAACGGCCTGGGAAAACTTGATGGGCTGGTTGCTCGAATCAGTTTTCTTGGCACCACAAGCAGTTGATAAAATCGCTAGTGAGCTCGCTAGTGTTACATACAGCAGTTTGGACTTTGACATCTTCATATAAAATTCTCATTTCGTCAAAAATCCAATAACAGCATGATTAAGAAAACAAAAAGACGCTCTATTAGATCGTAATGATCCAATAGGGCGTCTTGTCGCTGTACCACCTATTTTTACTAGAAAAACTAGTCTTTAATAACGTACGGTTCAATACAAGAGAACGATACGCCGTCGCTATAAAGGGCTGTCCCTTAAACTACTTTAAATCGTAGTTTACGCTCAAAGGTGATTTTCATTAAGACTCTATCTATTTCTTCACACCAACCAGAAATTCTCTGAGAGACGAGCACTTAATTACTTTTCCTTATCAAAGCTGTTTGATAATAATGTTTGTGCTCATAATAATACGCCGATTTGAAAATATGTCAACATAAAATTATATTTTTCTTATTTTAATCGTAAATTGCAATAATAAATTGAACACTTTTGGTTAAGCTGCTTGATAGATTCGATCTAATTCTCTTTCAAAGATT
>OKVI01000126.1_pt1 | contig 89045 bp, 49 predicted proteins | sample 1607001 | NCBI WGS metagenome assembly OKVI01 (sample SAMN03281018, study PRJEB24777) | human gut metagenome | isolation source: fecal sample PR128 from 1 month old male Malay infant, vaginal delivered...
CTCAGCCGGGCCGTCTGAGGTGTTCCCCCTGACAGCTTGTTTAGTATACTCCCGTGTAAAGGAATTGTCAAGACTATCTATAGGTTTAATTTATAGATATAAAAAAGGCCGCCTGTAGAGGCGGCCTTTCAGTGATTCTTTATTCGACTATTCTTTAAACAGTTTCGTCTGTTCTTGTTCGTCGTCTTCGTCCGTTCCTTCGATAGCAATCGTATCGAGGGCTGCGACCTTGTCGTCGCCTTCCAGTTTTTGGATCTTGACGCCGGACGTGTTGCGTCCTTTCTTGATGCCAATGCTTTCAATGTCGGTCCGGATGACGATACCGTTCGACGTGATGAGCATCAGTTCCTGTCCTTCGTGGACGACTTCGACGCCGACGATGTCACCGGTCTTGGGAGTAATCTTAAAGTTCTTGATTCCCTTGCCGCCGCGAAGCTGGACTTTATAGGCATCGACGTTATTGCGCTTGCCAAAGCCTTCTTCACTGACCGTCAGAACCTGGCAGTCTTCGGCCAGGACGTCGGCTCCGATGACCATATCTCCGTCAGCCAGGGTAATGCCGCGGACGCCGCGCGTATTGCGGCCCATAGGACGGACATCGTTTTCATTAAAGCAGATGGCCATGCCCAATTTCGTTGCCAAAATGATGGTCTGGTCGCCACTGGTCAAACGAACCTTAGCCAAGTGGTCGCCTTCCATGAGGGAAATGGCGATGAGGCCGTTGCGGCGAACGTTCTTAAATTCGTGAAGGGCCGTCTTCTTGACCAAGCCTTTTTCCGTTACCATGAAGAGGTTCATCGACGGGTCGACCTGATCGAGGTCGATGAGGGCGTTGACCTTTTCACCGTTGGACAAGGGCAGGATGTTGATCGCTGCCATGCCCTTCGAGTTACGGCTGTTGGCTTCCGGAATTTCGTAGGACTTCAAGCGATAGACGCGGCCAAAGTTGGTAAAGAACAAGACCGTATTCCACGCCGACGTATAGAGCAGGTGGTTAACGGCGTCTTCGTCTTTCGTCCCCATTCCCTTGATACCGCGGCCGCCCTTATTCTGCGTATGGTATACATTGGCGTTGATGCGCTTCATGTATCCCCGACGGGTAAGGGTCAGGACCATGCGTTCATTGGGAATCATGTCTTCGATGGCAAAATCAGAAGAATCGGCCACGATTTCTGTACGACGTTTGTCGCCGAATTTCTTTTTCGCATCGAGGAGTTCCGTTTTAACGATTTCCATAACCTTATGTTCATCGGCCAAAACGCTGCGCAAGTAGGCAATGCGTTCTTCCAGTTCCTTATATTCTTCTTCGATTTTTTCGCGTTCGAGACCGGTCAGGCGGCGCAGACGCATATCGAGGATGGCAACAGCCTGTTTTTCGCTGAGGCCGAATCGGGTCATGAGGGACTGTTTTGCCACTTCGTCCGTTGCCGATTCACGAATGGTCTTAATGACTTCGTCGATGTGGTCGAGGGCGATGAGCAGACCTTCTAAGATATGGGCGCGGGCCAGTGCCTTGTCCAGTTCAAACTGGCTGCGGCGGGTGATAACGTTTTTCTGATGGTCTAAATAGTAGGTCAGAATCTGTTTCAACGTCAAAACTCGCGGATGGCCGTCGACGAGAGCCAGCATGATGACACCGAACGTTTCCTGGAGCTGGGTGTGTTTATACAGCTTGTTCAGGACGATATCGGGGTTGACGTCAGCACGAAGTTCGATGACGATGCGCATCCCCTTGCGGTCCGATTCATCGCGAAGCGCCGTGATGCCGTCGATTTCCTTATTGCGGGACAAATCGGCAATGGATTCAATGACCCGGGCCTTGTTGACCTGGTACGGGATTTCCGTAACGACGATGCGGTTCTTGCCCTTATTCATCGGTTCGATGGAAGCACAAGAACGCATCTTGATGCTGCCACGGCCCGTCGAATAGGCTTTGAGGATGCCGTCGCGGCCCATAATTTTAGCACCGGTCGGAAAATCAGGGCCTTTAACCTTGGTCATGATTTCTTCCAGGCTGGAATCGGGGTTATCGATAAGCTGAACGCAGCCGTCGACGACTTCGCTTAAATTATGGGGCGGAATGTTGGTCGCCATGCCAACAGCAATCCCTGCCGAGCCATTGACTAAGAGGTTCGGGATTTTTGACGGCAAGACCGTCGGTTCCTGTAAAGATCCGTCGTAGTTGGGCATGAAATCGACGGTTTCCTTGTCGATATCTTCCAGCATTTCTCCCGTAATCCGGGCCATACGAACTTCGGTATAACGCATGGCGGCCGCCGAGTCACCGTCGACAGAACCAAAGTTGCCATGGCCGTCGACCAGGGGATATCGCGTCGAAAAATCCTGGGCCAAGCGGACGGTCGCATCATAGACGGAGCTGTCCCCGTGGGGGTGATACTTACCTAAAACTTCACCGACAATACGGGCCGATTTCTTATACGGTTTGTTCGGCGTCATGCCCGCTTCATGCATGGCGTAGAGAATTCGCCGGTGAACCGGCTTCAACCCGTCGCGTACATCCGGCAGGGCACGAGTGATGATGACGCTCATGGCATAGTCGATGTACGACGTCTGCATTTCACTTTCCAGACAAACCGGCACAATCTTATCTACTTGTTGTTCGTCCACAAATTTCACCTCATATACAAACTGAAAATAACTGCCGGCCGAAAGCGGTCCTGCAGTCCGAATCTGTTTTGCTATACTGCCCTTCAAAATGGGCGCATACCATTATATTATAGCAAAGTTTTATTATTTTTAATAGTCTTCCCCTAAGATTCAGCATGACAAAAGGCCGCCCAATCGGACGGCCTGTAAATTTAAAGACACTTATTTTTTATTGCTGTAACGCCAGATTTTCATTTTTTCAGCTTCTTTGATGAGGCCTTCCCGGAAATCAGGGTGAGCGATGCTGATCAGGCGTTCTGCCCGTTCCCACGTCGATGCCCCCATGAGGTTGACCATGCCGTATTCGGTAACAATGAAGTTGATCTGCGACCGCGGGTCGGTAATAGTCGTTCCCGGAGCCAGTGTCGGCAGGATGCGCGATTCATCGCGGCCGGTCTTCTTATTATGGAAGGTCGAGCGCAGGGCAATGATGCTCTTGCCGCCCGGCGAACGATAGGCACCGTCGGTAAAGTCAAGCTGTCCGCCGCTGCCGCTGATCTGCTGCGTGCCCGACGATTCGGAAGAAACCTGGCCGAAGAGATCGACTTCAATACAGTTATTAATGGAAATAAAGTTATCCATCTGGGCGATGGTAAAGGGGTCGTTGATGACATCGACCGGATACGCTGCCAAGTACGGGTTATCATCCATCCAGTCATAGAGTTCCTGCGTCCCCATGGCAAAGGACCAACTGACCTTATTGGGGCAGAAAGCCTTGCGGCGGTTGGTCAGCTGACCGTTCTTATGCATCAGATAGAAAGCGTCGACGAGCATTTCCGTGTGGACGCCCAAATCTTTCAAATCCGATTCGGCCAAGAGGGCGCCAATCGTATTCGGCAGGCTGCCGATGCCCAGCTGTAAGGTCGCCCCGTTAGGGACCTGTTCAACGATCATTTTGGCAATGGTAGCGTCGATATCATCACCCGTTGCAAAGGGAATTGTGGCTAAGGGATGATTGCCGTATTCAACGATGCCGTCGATGTCGCTGATATGAATGCATTCGCCGCGGCCGCCGAGGACGCGAGGCATGGCTTCATTGACTTCGACGATGACCTTTTTAGCCTTTTGAGTAATGGCTTCCGTTGCCGATACAGCCAGGCCAAAGTTGAAGAAACCGTGTTTATCCATAGGGCCGACCGTGATAAGCGCAACGTCAACATCGAGAAGGTCGCGATACATAGACGGTTTATTGCGGTAGCACATGGGGATGAAGTTCATCTGGCCGAGGGCACATTTTTTCCGGTCGTAGCCGCCCATATGCCAGTTCATCGCCGTAAAGGCTTTCCGTTCCGGATCCTGTTCAATGATCTGCCGCGGAGCGACGGAAAGACACATGCGAACTTTTACATCCTTCAGTTCATCGCGACGAGCCGCCAGAGCCTGGTCGAGAAGAACCGGCTGGGTCGTACCCATACCATAGTCTACCCAATCGCCGGATTTTACGACTTTTACAGCCTCTTCAGCGGTCATCAATTTTTGTTTGTACATATCTGTCCATTGGGACATAGAAATCACCCTTTCCACAGTATCTATACCGATTGCATAGTACGACGTTTTACGTTTACTTATAGTCATATTATACGCCGCCCCCGCCGAGGTTACAAGCGTTTAAGTAAAGTATTACATGCTAATTATGCATAGTTATTCTCTATTCCCATCCCCAATGGACTGCTTTATTCGCGCAAAAAAGCGCTGCCCGAAAGAAACTTTCAGGCAGCGCCGATTTTAACCTATGATCAGGCAGGTCGTTCGTTATTCGGCCTGTCTCTTTTCAATGATTTCATCCATGATTTTTTTCGGTACTTCTTCATAGGCATAGAATTCCATATTGAAGGTACCCTTGCCCTGGGTCATGGAACGAAGAACGGTTACATAATCCCGCATTTCAGCCAAGGGGACCTGCGCCTTTACGACGATGATGCCCTTGCGGTTGCGATGGTGTTCCATGCCGAGGATACGGCCGCGGCGGCTGCTGAAGTCGCCCATGACATCGCCCATATAATCTTCAGGGATGACGACGTCGACGTTGTAAATCGGTTCCAGGAGAATCGGTTTCGCTTCCGGTACGGCTTTCTTCAACGCCTGGCCGGCAGCGACTTTAAAGGCCATTTCCGAAGAGTCGACCGGATGGTACGAGCCGTCAGTCAGGGTAACTTTGACGTTGATCATCGGGAAGCCGGCGATAAGGCCTTTTTCCAAGGTTTCGCGGACGCCTTTTTCAACAGCCGGAATGTACTGTCTCGGTACGGCGCCGCCAAAAATCTTATCGACGAATTCGAAAGGTTCGCCCGTCGTAAGGGGTTCGATATCGAGGAATACGTGGCCGAACTGACCGTGACCACCGCTCTGTTTCTTATGTTTGCCTTCGGCCGTGGCTTTTTCCTTAATCGTTTCCCGATAGGGGATGTACAATTCTTCCTGTTTCGCTTTGACACCGTATTTCCGTTCAATCTTAATCAGGATATGATCGAGGTGGACGTCGCCCATGCAGCGAACGATGAGCTGTTTGCCTTCAACACTCTTGTCGATAGTGCACGTCGGATCTTCTTCGCTGATCCGAAGGAGGGCGTTCATCAATTTTTCTTCTTCACCCTTCTTTTCCGGAACGAGGGCTACCGTATGGAGCGGGTTGGGGAAACGAATGGGATCATAGGTTACCTGGAAGTCCGGGGCGGCAAAGGTATCGCCGGTCCGGGCATGAGCCAGTTTCGGCAGGACGACGATATCGCCGGCAATGGCGACGGGAACGGGAATCGGTTCCTTGCCAACCATGGTCAAAACTTTGCCCATCTTTTCGTCTTCGCCCTGGGTTACGTTATAGAGTCGGTCCCCTTCTTTCAGTTCGCCCGAGAAAATGCGGACATAGCTGAGTTTTCCGGCAAAGGGATCGACGACGGTTTTAAATACGAAAGCCGTAAAGGGTTTATTAGGATATACCATGACCGGTTCTTCCGTCTTCTTATCGGTACCCATCATGACCTTCTGGGATGCGTCCGGCATGTAGGTAATGATACGGCGCAAGAGTTCTGCCGTACCGATATGGTGGATGGCGCTGCCGCACATCAGCGGGCAAACGCGGCCCGTGAGCATACCTTGATAGAGGCCCTTGCGGAGTTCTTCGATCGTCAGTTCATCGCCGTTGAGGTATTTTTCCAGCAGTTCATCGTCGCCTTCCGCAGCGGCTTCCATGCACATTTCCCGTACTTCACGAGCCTTGGCCATGTATTCCGGCGGAACTTTAATTTCCGTGCATTGTCCATTATTCCATTCCCAGGCGACCATTTTGCAGACGTCGATAATCCCGCGGAAATCTTTGCCTTCACCGATTGGAATCTGAAGAGGCATGATGGATTTGCCAAATACGGCCCGCAGTTTTTCCAGGCAGCCAAAGAAGTCAGCGTGTTCCACGTCCATCTTATTGACATAGACCATGCGCGGCAGTTTCAGTTCGAGGCCGTAATCCCAGGCCCGTTCCGTATCCATTTCGACGCCCGATTCTGCCGATACGACCAGCAGAATGCCGTCACTGGCCCGAAGGGCTGCGCGAACTTCACCGCAAAATTCAGAATACCCCGGCGTATCGAGGAAATTCAGTTTATAGCCTTCCCATTCGCAAGGCGCAATACTGAGCTGAATCGTTACGTTTCGCTTAATTTCTTCCGGTTCATAATCCATAATGTGCTTGTTGTCTTTACCGACGCCAACGGCATCGACGGCGCCGCAGGCCAGCAGTAACGATTCAACAACCGCCGTTTTACCGGCGCCATCGTGCGAAAGTACAGCAACGTTGCGAATTTTATCACTTGTGTATTCTTTCATAAAACAATCGCCTCCTATGGAATCAGTTACTATTATATATTCGCTGTAAGGCAGGCAGATTCCTTTTTTCTCTTGCATTTTTTCGAAAATTATTATGCAAATTCTAAAAACATAAAAAAATTGGACCCGGATAGAATCCGAGCCCAATCTTAGGGAAGAGAAAGAGTATGATTATTTTACGTCAGTGTTGTTGATGCTTTCGACCAAAGCGTCGGCCAAGTGTTCCAATTCCACCGCTTTGTCGTCATGCATAGCCGAAGCCAGGGACAGGCGTTCGTTGAGGATCGTCATGTCAGCCAGGTTGTTGTCAATGAATTCCTGCATCAAATCGCCGGATTTAACAGCCCAAGAGCCGTTTTCAATCAAGGCAATCGTCCGTTTCTGTACGTGGAGGGCCTTCATGTGTTCGAGGAAGTCCAGCATGACCGGATAGATGCCCAGGTTGTACGTAACCGAAGCCAGTACCAAGTGAGAGAGCTTAAAGGTCTGGGAAATCAGTTCCGATACGTGAGTCGAGGAGACGTCGCAGACACGGATATTGGTAACGCCTTTTTCACAAAGCTTGGAGGCCAGGTTCTGTGCAGCTGCTTCCGTGTTGCCGTACATCGAAGAATAAGCGATGAGGACGCCTTTTTCTTCCGGTGTATACGTGCTCCAACGCTGATATTTGTCGAGCAGATAGGGGAAGTCATCTCTCCAGACCGGGCCGTGGAGCGGGCAAATGACTTTAATCTTATCCAAGACCTTCGCAGCCTTGCCTAAGAGGTGCTGTACGTGAGGGCCGTATTTGCCGACGATGTTGGTGTAATAACGGCGGGCTTCATCGAGCCAATCGCGGTCGAAGTTGACTTCATCGGCGAACAATTTGCCGTCAAGGGCGATGAAGGAACCAAAGGCGTCAGCCGAGAAGAGAATGCCGTCGGTAAGGTCGAGGGTTACCATGGCTTCCGGCCAGTGAACCATCGGAGCTTCTACGTAGGCGACGGTATGTTTGCCAAAGGTCGTCGTGTCGCCTTCCTTGACTTCGATCAATTCCTGGTTGTCGATCTTAAAGCCGAACTGGCGCATGAGCATGAAGGATTTTTCCGTGCTGATGATTTTAACATTCGGATAGCGGAGGACAATTTCTTCCATGCTGGCGCAGTGGTCCGGTTCCATATGGTTGATGACCATGTAGTCGAGGTCACGGCCGCCGAGGACGTGTTCTACGTTTTCTAAGAACTGACGGCACACAGACCAGTCAACCGTATCGAACAATACCGTCTTTTCGTCGAGCAAGAGGTAAGCATTATAGGAAACGCCCAAGGGAATGGGATGAATATTTTCAAACAAATGCAATCTGTGGTCATTGGCACCGACCCAAAAAACATCTTTCGTTACTTTGCGTACGCAATACATAATTTATCGACTCCTTTCGCCGCACTATTCTTGAATAAAATGACTCTTTTCTTCAGCGCATTCCGGGCAAACCCAATCATCAGGCAAGTCCTTAAACAAGGTTCCCGGTGCAATATCAGCTTCTTCATCACCTAATTCAGGAATATAGACATAGCCGCAGCCGTTGCAGACATACTTCGGTCCAATCGGTTCCGGTTTGGGAACGACCGGGCGTTTCATCTTAACCATCGGCGGAGCCGGTTTCTTATCTTCCAAGCCAAGTTCCTGCGCTAAGAGCGGCAGAATTTCCTGGACATCGCCGACAATACCATAGTCACAGTTCTTAAAGATCGGAGCATTGCCATTTTTATTGATGGCTACAATCGTCGAAGCATCTTTGATGCCTTTCAAATGCTGTTTCGCACCGGAAATGCCGCAGGCAATGTATAAGTTGCCCGTGAATTTCTGGCCGGACATGCCGACATAGCGATTGAGCGGTACATAGCGAAGGGTTTCAGCGACCGGACGGGACGAACCGATAGCAGCCCCGGCAGCCTTGGCCAAATCTTCGATGAGCTTCATGTTTTCTTTTTTCCCAATGCCCTTGCCAGCTGAGACAACACGTTCTGCCTCAACAATAGGCGTATCTGCTGCAATACCGACGGAGAAGTCGTATCCATCATGTCTGAGGGCGTCTGCGAGGGCTTTGACTTTGTCTTTTGCGCTTCCGTCTCGAAACAACTGGTTTTTACGGATGCCCGTAACAGGAGCCGGTTTTTTCGGAGCCGAGCTGCGGCTGGCGCCACCATCAGCCTTGCCGATTTTACCTAAGAGGTGAGCGGCAATGACGACGCGCTGGATTTCGTTAGTGCCTTCGTAGATCGTCGTGATTTTAGCATCGCGGTAAGCACGTTCAACATCCATCCCTTTGATGAAGCCGGAGCCGCCGAAGATCTGAAGGGCGTCGTTGGTGATTTCCATAGCCGCATCAGAAGCGTACATCTTAGCCATAGCAGCTTCCATGCTGTACGATTCGTGTTTTTCTTTCAATTCAGCTGCCGAGTAAATCAGGTAGCGGGAAGCACGAAGTTTCGTTGCCATATCGGCCAATTTAAAGGAGATACCCTGATGGATGCCGATAGGCTGACCGAACTGGATACGTTCTTTCGCGTAGTCAAGAGCACTTTCATAAGCGCCCTGAGCGATACCGAGAGCCTGAGCACCGATGCCGATACGGCCGCCGTCGAGGGTTGCCATAGCGATCTTAAAGCCCTGGCCTTCTTTGCCGAGCAGGTTTGCTTTCGGAACTTTGACGTCATTGAAAACCAGTTCTGCCGTCGTAGACGAGCGGATGCCCAGTTTATCATAGTGTTCGCCGAAGCTAAAGCCTTCCCAGCCTTTTTCTACGATGAAGGCCGAAATGCCTTTGGTGCCGATATCCGGCGTCGTAACAGCAAATACGACGTAAATATCAGCCTTCGGAGCGTTGGTGATGAAAATCTTGCCGCCGTTCAAGAGGTAGTAGTCGCCTTTGTCGACAGCCGTCGTTTCCGTACCGCCGGCGTCAGAACCTGCGTTTTCTTCGGTCAGGCCGAAGGCGCCAATTTTTTCACCTTTTGCTAAAGGAACCAAGTATTTTTTCTTCTGTTCTTCATTACCAAAGGCTGCAATCGGATAGGAGCCCAGCGAGGTGTGAGCCGACAGGATAACGCCGACACCGCCGTCAACGCGGGAAAATTCTTCAACAGCAATGGCATAGCTTGTAACATCGAGGCCGGCACCGCCGTATTCCTTAGGATACGGAAGACCCATCCAGCCATGTTTGCCCATAGCCTTTACGATTTCATCCGGAAATTCACTGTTCTGGTCCAGCGAAAAGGCGATCGGTTTTACTTCCGTTTCCGCGAATTTGCGAATCTCTTTTCGTAAGGCTTCATGTTCGGCAGTTGTTTGAAACAGCATATCATACTCCTCCTTTATGGATACAACTTAATTAACTATTTTTACCAATGATTTCCCACAGGCTTTTTGCACGCAGTTTTTGATTGATTTCTTCTTGGACGACACACAAGTTTAAATGGATTTTGCAAATCCCGTGTGTTCTGCGCCATTCACAATCATAAGACCCCTGCATGCACGCCGTTACATGGGCATCACCCTCCATAATCGTAATCAGATCATACAGGCTGACATTTTTTAAATCTTCGACTAAGTGACAACCACCTCCCGGTCCTCTGGATAGCTTAACAAGCCCAGCTTGAGATAGTTTCTTTAGAATTTTGTAAGTGAATGCTTGCGGAACTTGTTCATCTTCGGCCAGCGAACGCACACTATGCTGTTTTTCGTCCGTCAAGGCACGCAACATCCGCAACGCATAATCCGTTTGCCGATTCATAAACATAAAAAGCACTCCGTATTCGTAATTAGTATTTGTAATTCTTGCTTCTATCATATTTTTTTGGACAAAAAAAGTCAAGAGTTATGGGTATGCTAAAAAATTAAGATGTAGCCTATATCTATGAGTATTCCTAAAAGATTGAAACTTTATCACTGATAACCATTATTATTATTTCTTATCAGCCCATAGGTAACCGCACTCCCTCAAAAAATGAAAAAATAATTCTTTCCAAAAAAAGAAAGAATTATTCAAAAAAAGAGACCTCCTGTGATTTTAAATCATAGAAGGCCTTCTTCAAAAAATTATGCGGTTTTTGCAAGTACCAACGATACCATGACTTCTACCCCGATGGGCAGACATTTTTCATCGACAGCAAAATGCGTATTGTGCAGCGGATAAACCGTATTCCCCTCCGGCGTCGCACCGAGCCAGAAGAAACCGCCGTCAAAATGCTGCAGGTAACCCGAAAAATCTTCCGCCGTCATAGCCGGTTCCCGGACGTCGGCTAATCCCTCACTGCCCAGGCACTGACGGACGACGCCGGCAATAAAGTCGGCCTGACTCGGCGTATTGCGGACGGCGGCGTAGCCCCGTTCATAAGAAAGGGTGCTTTCCGTGCCGTACATGGCGTCGATCCCCTTTAGCGTATCCTTTAAATACGTTTCGACAGCATCCTGGGCCTCTTCATGGTAAGTCCGACAAGTGCCTTCGATTTCCACCGTATCGGCGACGACGTTATACCGCGTGCCTCCCGTGATTTTACCAAAGGTCAAGACGGCCGGATACAGCGGATTGACGCGGCGGCTGATAATGGTCTGAGCTGCCGTCAGGAACTGAGCGCCGGCGACGATAGTATCGATGCCCTTATGAGGCATGGCCGCGTGGCTGGCCTTGCCATTCATGACGATGCGAATATGATCGGAGGCTGCCATCATCGGTCCCGGCAAGACGCCAATCGTACCGCTGGGCAACGTCGGCCAGACGTGAAGGCCATAGACAGCATCGATCCCGTCGAGTGCCCCCGATGCAATCAATCCCTTGGCACCGCCGACAGGTGATTTTTCTTCAGACGGCTGGCAAATAAAGACGACAGTCCCCGAAATGTCGTCTTTCATCCGGCTCAACACCTCGGCGGCACCTAAGAGGATGCTCATATGACCGTCATGGCCGCAGGCATGCATCTTGCCGGTAGTTTTGGAAGCAAAGGGCAGCCCCGTTTCCTCCGTCATAGGCAAGGCATCCATATCGGCCCGCAAGGCGATGACCGGGCCCGGCTTTCCCCCTTGTAAGCGCCCCAGTACTGCCGTCGTGCCGGCCACATGTTCCGTGACCTCCACCCCAAAGGACCGAAGTTTCTCGGCCATAAAGGCCGACGTCTTTACTTCTTCACCGGATAGCTCTGGATTTTCATGAATATGACGCCGCATGGCAATAATATCCGGTGCAACCTCGTATACTAACTGCTTTATACCCCTCTTATCCATCATCATAAATCCCCCTATTTATGAATTATTATTTATAAAATATGGTTAATAATACTACTATTTTTATAATAATGCAAGTATTATTTTTATTTTATTCACCATTATTCATAAAAAAATAAGCGGAAGGGCGAAAGATGCGTCCCGGCCCCGCGACAAAGAGCACCATTTTGGAGTATAATAGACAATAATAATTCTAAAGGAGGATCACTCATGAAAGCATTTGATACAGAAAACAGTGCCTGGTCTCGCTTTTCAGAAGAACAGCGTTACCAGATGGAATCCTATAGCAGCAAATACCGTCAATTTCTCGATACAGCCCGTACCGAACGACTGGCCAATAAAGAAATACTCCGTCAAGCCGTCGAAGCCGGTTTCAAGCCCCTCAGCGAGTACTCCAGCCTCAAGGCCGGCGACAAAGTATACTGGGACCAAAAGGGCAAATCGGTCATCTTAGCCGTCATCGGCTCTGATCCGATTGAAGCAGGCCTCAAGATCGTAGGCTCGCACATCGACTGCCCCCGTCTCGACGTCAAGGCCATCCCGGTCATCGAGCAGGACAAAATCGTTTACTTAAAAACCCATTACTACGGCGGCGTCCTCAAATACCAGTGGGTCTGCATGCCCTTGTCCCTCATCGGCGTCGTCTATAAAGCGGACGGAACGCGAGTCGACGTCTCTATCGGCGAAGATCCCAACGATCCGGTCCTCTTCATCAATGACCTCCTGCCCCATCTCGGTAAGGATCAGGCTGCCAAAAAATTGAGCGAAGCCATCAGCGGCGAAATGCTCATGCCCCTCGTCGGCATTCACACGGAAGAAAAAGAAACCAAGCCGGCTATCTTGTCGCTGCTCAAAGAAAAATACGACATCGAAGAAGAAGACTTCACCAGTGCTGAACTGGAAATCATCCCTGCCGTCAAGAGCCGCGACGTCGGCCTCGACCGTTCGATGATCATGTCTCACGGCCACGATGACCGCGTCTGCTCCTACGCCAACCTGGCGGCCATCCTCGACGCCAAAGCCGGTGAAAAGACGCAGGTCGCCCTCTTTGCCGATAAAGAAGAAATCGGCTCCGTCGGCAATACAGGGGTCCAGTCGTCGTACTTCCCGGACTTCATTGCCGAACTCCTGGCCCTTCAAAACCACCCGGAAGAAATCTGGCTGCGCCGGACGATGCGCAACAGCGAAGTCTTATCGGCTGACGTTTCGGCAGCCTTCGACCCGGTCTTTGCCGATGCCTATGAAAAACAAAACTCGGCCCAATTAGGCTACGGCATCTGCCTGTGCAAATACACCGGCGCCCGCGGAAAAGGCGGCAGCAACGATGCTAATGCCGAATTCATGTCCAAGATCCGCCGCATCTTCAACGAAAACGATGTCCCCTGGCAGGTCGGCGAACTCGGTAAAGTCGACCAGGGCGGCGGCGGAACCATCGCCTACATCATGGCCGACTGGGGCTGCGACGTCGTCGACTGCGGCGTCGCCATGCACAGCATGCACGCTCCCTTAGAAATCGTCGCCAAAGCTGATGCGTACAGTGGCTATTTGGCCTATAAAGCCTTCTTTGAAAGCAAATAATCCAAAAGACACTTAGATAAAATAAACGTCCCCTTGAAAGTCAGACTGAACATCTGATTTCAAGGGGACGTTTTTTCGTTACTACCCCACATTTATGGTTTCCCCGGCAGGCGCTTCTCCGCCTCATGGAGCCAGACTAACAAATCTTTTTCACGACGAATGGCCCGTTCTAAAATCAAGGCGTGGCCAAAGTGGCCGTCATCCCTGTCCTTACCGGCAAATAACACCTGCCAGCGAGACTGCAAATAGTCGAGTTTTTCTTCATGGCGCAGAATTTCCTCGCGAAACAAGGTCACCAGCAATGGATCTTGTGCCGAATCCATAAAATAGACCTTCATGGCAAATTCATCCCGCGTTGGCGGCAGGGCATTCAACGATTCCGACAACCATTGATTAAATACAGTTCTCCCGGAATCGGTAATGGTGTACTTCTTCTTAGTCAGTTTACTGCCTACAATCTCTTCATGACCGCTGATGAGCCGGTCCTGTTCCATTCGGCTGAGTTCCGGATAAATCTGACTATGGTTCGAGTACCAAAAATCACCGATTTCTCCTTCGAAGGCTTTTTTTATGTCATAGCCCGCCATGGGAGCTTTGGACAATAAGCCTAAAATCACGTATCGCAGTGTATTCTTTTGAGCCACGACAACTCACCCCTCTTTCAACATGCTGACTCCGACAATCTATAAACCAGGTACGCCTACAAAGACTTGACTTTTTCTACTATTAAGTATACCATATACCATGTAAGTTAACATGTATTTATTTACATGTTATTATTTATCCATTAACTATAAATCCATATAATCCGAAAAGATTCACCATAGAGGAGGATATCACCATGGAATTCAAAGAGTTAGACGATTTTTTAGGCACCCATTTTATCTACACCTACGATAACGGCTGGGAATATGAATGGTACGCCAAAAACGACCACACCGTCGATTACCGCATTCACGGCGGCATGGTCGCCGGCCGTTGGGTAACGGACCAGCCCGCCGATATCGTCAAATTGACGGACGGCGTCTTTAAAGTCACTTGGACCGAACCGACCGGAACCGATGTCGCCCTTGATTTTATGCCCAATGAAAAGAAAATGCACGGGACGATTTTCTTCCCGAAGTGGGTCGAAGAACATCCGGAAATCACGGTTTGCTACCAAAATGAACATCTCGATGTTATGCACGAATCCCGTGAAAAATACGCGACCTACCCCAAATTATTGGTGCCGGAATTCGCTAACATTACCTACATCGGTAAAGCCGGTCAAAACAACGAAGATGTCATTGCCGAAGCCCCCTACAAAGGTATGACTGACGACATCCGTGCCGGTCGCTATTTCGATAAAGCGTATAAACGCATCAAGAAATAACCCTCAAAAAATACGATAAACCACAAAGAGGCTGCGCCTAAGATGTAGATAAAATCTGCATGGGGCACAGCCTCTTTTGTTATGTAGTCGTTTGACGAAGACGATGAATGGTCTGATAGATGCCGTACATATAGAGGGCCACGGCTACCCAGGCAAAGCAGAAGGTCAGCAGCAGCGGTTCCGTAATGACCTCACCGGACAAGACCCCGATGATCAAGGTGATACTCGGAGAGAAGTACATTAAAATGCCGCCCGTCGTAATGGGAATCCCTTTGACCCCTGCCGAAAAGAGCATCATCGGTACAGCCGTAACGACGCCTGTCGCCGGCAGGAGCAGCCATTGCCAGCCGCTGAAGACGCCAATCGCACCGACACCGTTGGCCTCACTGAAGGCGATGAAGGCCAAGGCCAGGGGGACCATCGAAAAAGATTCGATAAAGACCGATACCTGACTGTCGAGGACGACCTTCTTTTTAATCATGCTGTACGTCGCCCAAGTCAGGCAGATGATAAAGGACAGCCAGGGAACGACGCCGTAGATGAAAAAGGCCAGGGCCAATCCAAGGCCTGCCACGACAACGGAAAGCCTCTGTACGGGCCGCAGTTTCTCCCGAAAGAGGATGCTTCCAAAGAATACGAGGACGATGGGATTGATAAAATAGGCCAGACTTGCTTGCAGAATGAAGCCCCGCGTCGTCGCATAAATGTAAGAACCCCAATTAAGAGTAATAAAGATACAGGCGCCGGCAATATACGGCCACTGCCAACGTTCCTTGGCAACGCCCTTCAGCCCCGGCAGGAGATGTTTTTGAAGAATCAAGAAAAAACAAAGGACAGAAGCCCAAATGATTCGCGATGACAGCGTATACAGCGGCGGCAGCTCGCGCAGGAGCAGCCAAAAGGCCGGAAGTACGCCCCAAATGACCTGACTGAGGATAAAATAAAAATAGTAGATTTTCGTTCCTTTCATGGCACACCTTCTCCCTGACAAAATGATTACACAACCATCTTGCGCTACGAGCCCCCTGTTTGTCAACAACTTTTTCCCGACACAAAAAATTTCGACCTGCGTCATTTGATGTAGAGTTGCCTGACAGAACGACCTATAATGTTATAGAGGCAGCGTCTCGCCGGAACAAAGGGCCATGAGCCGCTCGGCATCGATGACGGCAATCTGCTTGCGGCTGGTCGTGATGATACCGGCCCGCCGCAGTTTGGTCAGGTTTCGGGTAACGTTGATCAGGCTAACGCCGAGGATATCGGCCAAGGCTTCCTGGCTCAGATTGTACAGGCTTTGCCCCCGTTCATCCCGTTCCCGCAGGAGAAGCAGATAGAGGAGGTTGCACAACTTTACCAGCGAACTGTTGAATTCCTGATGGGCGCCATCGTAAATCAATAGGTTGGCATAGGCCCCGTACCAGTCGATGAGATGGTGACGCAAGTCTTCATTCTCGCCAAACATGGCCTCAAATTGATCTACGGTAAATTCTAAAGCTTCCACAGGCGTCAAGGCCCGACTCAAGAGGGACTCTTCAATTCTATATTTCCGGTAGTGGAAGCCGGGAAAAACGGTTCCTCCGGCATGGAAGGAAAGGATTTTCCGATAGCCTTTTTCATGCTCCAAATAATTTTGGACGACACCCGTTTTTAAGTAATGGATTCGACCGTATGGCTCACCAGGCTTCCAGAGATAATCTCCCGTATCAAAGGCGACCGTCTTATGAGGGCAAGACAGAAAATAGTCTTCCAAATCACGAAAATCCTCGGCAAAAATATATTTCGGCGTAATAGCCATGTTCTCACCTCGCTCATCAATCGATTATCCTTATTTTATCAGAAAAGGAGCCCTATCATGAAACACAAAGTAAAAGTTACCATCCTCGACAAAAAATTATACCCCGAACTCCAGCAGCAATACTGTGCCGACCCAAAATCCGGTGCCTGTCCCTGCTACCACGTCGGCGACGAGTACATCTTCGAACGGACCGAAGAAAATGACTCCTTCTGGCGCATGGGCCTCGATACCCTGGTGACCTCCCACGGCGATCGGGACACGACGGCCGGCGGTCCTAGGATTCCCCACTGCTCCGAAGCCTGGGATGCCATCTCCCGATACATTTACACTGGCCTCCAAGGCGGCTCCATCATGAAAGGATGGATGAAGAAAGAAAACACGATGATCACCTGTTGTAACGACGGCACGCGACCGGTCATCTTCAAAATCGAACGAATCGACGAAGACTAAATACCCCGGCATAACCCGAACGGAATAAAAAGACGGAAAAACAAAACACCTGCTGCATTCCTGCAGCAGGTGTTCTTGTATTTGCGTATACAGAAAGTTTCCAGGGACTCTGGAAAGCCTTCATTACATGGTAACTTTACTGGTCTGTGTCCAGATACCCATTTTTTCAGCCTGTTTAATCAGTTCTTCACGGAAGTCCGGATGAGCGACGTTAATCAATGCTTCAGCGCGTTCCCAAGTCGATTTGCCTTTTAAGAGGGCCGTGCCGTATTCGGTAACGATGTAGTGGACAGCCGAGCGCGGCGTCGTGATAACCGTCCCCTGAGGCAGTGTCGGTTTAATCAAGGATTCTACATGGCCGTCTTTGAATTTACGCGTCGAATGGACGCAGATGAAGCTCTTGCCGCCTTCCGATGCGAAAGCACCCTGGGCAAAGTCGAGCTGACCGCCGGTGCCGCTGATCTGCTGGTAGCCAGCCGTTTCAGCGTTGACCTGGCCATAGAGGTCGAGGTCGATGCAGCCGTTGATGGAGATGAATTTATCGATGCTGGCGACGACGCCGATGTTATTGATATAGCTTACCGGTGCGTTGAATACGATCTGGTTGTCATTGATGAAATCATAGAGGCGCTGCGTACCGCCGGCAAAAGCGTACATGATTTTGCCTTTGTCACGATTCTTCTTGCCCGTAATCTTACCGGCTTCATAGAGGTCAACGTAGGAGTCGACGAGCATTTCCGTATGACCGCTCAAGTCCTGAACGTCCGATTCAGCCAATTTCTTGCCGACAGCCGACGGAATGCCGCCGATGCCGAGCTGCAGGGTACTGCCGTCTTCGATGAGGGGAATGATGTGATCGGCGATCTTATCATCGAGTTCCGTGCCCGGGCGATTGGGGATCTGCGGCATCTGATGGTTCGAACCTTCGACGACATAGTCGACGTCGCAGAGGTTCAATTCCGTTTCATAGCCCAGTGCCTTCGGCATGTTCTGGTTGACTTCGAGGATAATCATTTTAGCTGCGCGAATGAGGCCGCGAAGGTCAGAAGCCTGAGGCCCGATGTTGAAGTTGCCCCATTGATCCATGGGATGAACCTGGATGATCAATTTATCGATATGCTGCCAGTATTTCGGCAATTCGTTAAACAAGATCGGCAGGAACCAGCAACGGCCGTCTTTGCACATCTTCCGTTCAAAACCGTTCATATGGCCCGTAGCGAAGCGAATCTGATCGTTAGAGTCACTGTTTAAATATGCCGCATAGGGTTCGTCTTTAACGATGGTCGAAGCGACGATTTCAACGCCATGCAAACTTTTTGCCCGTTTACCGATTTCGATGTCGATATCATACGGAGCCGAGCAGCCCAGACCATAAGAAACACGTTCGCCGTCTCGAACGAGCGCCGCTGCCTGTTCAGCAGTAATTAACTTCTTCTTATACTCTTCAGGAACTTGTGAAAGCTTGTACATTATAAATGTCTCCTCCTTCATGACTTGCAATAGTTGTATGAGATAACCTTATATATAGTATAAAGCTTTCGGCCTTTAACTGCAATCATATTTTGTGAAAATTATTACAATAGGCAATCTGTTTATGCATCGTTAGGAAGAGATGCTTGCACCAAATGAAAAAGCATAGCCAAGACGACTATGCTTTCTGATTGGAATCGGTATCTTCTTTTTTCGTTTCCTTTTCCGTTTCGGCCGTGGAGGCTTCATTCCCCGTCTCCGCCGAATTGACGGCATCTTTAAACTCCCGCAGGCTCTTTCCCAAGGCGCTGCCGATAGTCGGCAGTTTCCCCGGTCCAAAGACGATGAGGGCAATGACTAAAATCAACAGTAATTCCGGAGCTCCTAACCCAAACATACTTCATCCTCCTACTAAAAATATATCCCATTATAACACAGGGACAGCCTTATTCATTCATAAGATAACCGGCAAAATCTCCGTCTGTCTGCAAAAGATAATTCATGCCGCCAATGACGTGGCCGACAGGAATCAACGTCGACACCGTATCTTCGGGCTGGCAGAAAATAACCAGTTCCTGTGTCGTTGTATCAAAGGCAATATCGCCGATCTTAGGCGTCATTTCCGTCTTATCCGCATCGGACAAGACGACAGGCGGCATATCAGGAAGAACGATCCTCCCGTCCCTTCGCTGGAGCGGAACCACCAAAGGCTGGCGTTCTGCCAGTTCCAAGGCTGCCGGCGTATCGTATAACCCGAGGACAGCATGACCGCCTTCAAAAGAAAGTCGGGTCTTGGAGGCGTATGCATCGGCATCGCCAAAAATAAAAGCGCTATGGGACGACGATCCTTGCAGGCTCGCCTGCAGACTGTTTACATATCCCGTCCAAAAGAATAAAAAAACACCGATGGCCAGGCCTAAGACAACCAGACTCATTCTTTTTCTCGTCAGCTTCATTGCTGCCACTCCCTTCTTCAAAGATGCACTGCCGCCGCGTGCTGTAAACGGGTCCGACAACCCGTTATCCCCTCACAGCAATTGCTCTTCGTTTTAAGTTTGTTTTTAACATCACTCTTTTAGTGTACATAAAGGATACACCTTAGAGTCAACACTAAGTCAAGTTTTTTTATTTACTTTTTTCTAATATTATTATAGTATGGTATTATTGTTTTTTCCATATTCCATGAAAGGATTTATCAAAATGTATCAAACAGAAGCCAAGGGCACGATTTTTCTCCTGATTACGGCCCTGATCTGGGGCTCGGCCTTTGTCGCCCAAAGTATGGGCATGGACTATGTCGGCCCCTTTACCTTCAGTGCCGCCCGTGACGTCGTCGCCATCATCGTCCTCATTCCGGTCATCCTCTTATTTGCCGAAAAAAGAGACGACGGATCCTACCCACCCATATGGCAGCAGCTCAAACCCGACGCCATCACCCTTATCGGCGGCGCCTGGTGCGGCCTTACCTTAGGGATCGCCGACACGCTGCAGCAGGTTGGCATCTCCATGACGACGGCCGGAAAAGCCGGCTTTATTACGGCCATCTACATCGTCCTGGTTCCCCTCATGGGCTTCTTCATCGGCCGCCGCGTACGGCGCATCATCATCCTCTGCGTCGCCTTGGCTATGGTCGGCTTCTATTTCCTATGCATCAACGGCGATTTTGAAATCGCCTTCGGCGACCTCCTCGTCTTCTTCTGTGCGATCTTCTTTGCCCTGCACATCTTGGTCATCGATCATTTTCTTCTAAAAAAAGCGCACGGTATCAAAATGTCGTGGGTCCAATTCGCCATCGCTTTCCTCTTTTCGGCTACCTTGACGGCCCTCTTTGAAAGCCCGACTGCCTCGATTCTCTGGGCTGCCAAATGGCCTATCCTATACGCCGGCGGCCTCTCAAGCGGCGTCGCCTACACCCTGCAAATCGTCGGCCAAAAATATACCGAACCGACGACGGCAACCCTCATCATGAGTCTAGAAGCCGTCTTTGCCGTCCTGGCCGGCTGGCTCATCTTGGGAGAAGTCATGAGCGCCAAAGAAATCGTCGGCTGCATCCTCGTCTTTATGGCCGTCATCTTGGCCCAAATCCCTTTGCCGTCCCACTTATTTGGAAAATCATAACCCCGTAAAATACGACAAGTCCCTCTGACGGTCAGCCATTCGCTGGCAATCAGAGGGGCTTTTTTTACACGTCAACAAAAATACGACTGCGAAAAAACGGCCCCGTCATCAGACACGAGCCGTTTTCATTCGATTAAAATATTACTCAGGGAATCGCATAGAGATGGACGTAACGACCAGGATTCCATTGACATCACGATCATAGGTGATTCTAATCAAGGCCCCATTCTGGGTCATATAGCTAGTATAGCCATTCCCTTCTCGACCGCCGCTATACAATTGATCGACCGTAGACTTAGGAACGCCAACGGTAATTCCCATAGGCGTTGCAATGCCATTATTGGCACTGGTCATGAGTTCTGCGACCGTATTGTCATAGAGCCTTTCGAGGATAAAAAAGCCCTTGCCATAGCGGTATGACTTAGCATCCTGATTGAGGCGGTCCTTGCCCCAGGCAGTCTCTGTCGGTTCTCCATAGACACTGCGGACATAACTCATGGGACTTCCTAAGGTGATGCCGCCCAAAGAAGCTTCACTAGCGGGAACCGGACCAAATGTATAGGCTAAACAAGTGCCCACCACCATCATCGAAAGGGCAAAGACCATGACTGCAACTTTTTTAAACATCATAATAACCTCCCTCCGTATTCTCGTTCGTTTTATCAATCTACATTTATATTAGCATAACCGTTCTATTTGTATCAATATTTCCACAGAAATAACACTTCACCAATCCGGATCAACGGCCCACTGCCCTATCATTAAAGCCCGTTTAGTCAGCAAAAAACTGCCCGCATCAGCTGACACGAGCAGTTTCAAGTCTAAAAAAGATTACGCCGGATAGCGGATATGGATGGCCTTGACGACCAAAACGCCCTTGGCATCCGGTTCATATTTAATTTCAATGCGTTTCCCCTGATCCGTCAGGTAAAGATACACGCCGTTCCAAAGACGCCCTTCACCATACAAGGTATCGACGGTGGATTTAGGAACGCCAACGGTAACGCCCAAGGGAGTTGCAATACCGTTATTGGCATTGGTAAAAAGTTCCTCGATCCTATAGTCATAGAGATTTTCAAGGATGACAAAGCCCTTACCATAACGATATACGATGGCGTTTTCATTCAATACCGTCTTGGCTCGCCGCTGTTCCGTCGGTTCCCCATACACACTGCGGACATAGCTCATGGTATTGCCCAGGGTGATGCCGCCCAAAGACGCTTCACTATCAGGCACCTTGCCCACCATGGCGGCGAAACCGGTGCTCATCAGCAGCGTAGAAAGGGCAAAGAGCATAACGGCTATTTTCTTAAACATAATACACAACTCATCCTCGATCATCCCTCGCTATGGATTACGCCGGATAGCGAATATAGATGGATTTAACGACAGGCGTATCATTGTCATCGGTTACGTATTTGATTTGAATGACTTTACCTTCCTGGGTCAGGTAGCGGTACGAACCTTGGACGAAACTTCCTTCTCCGTACAGTTTATCGACCGTCGATTTAGGAACGCCTACAGTGATTCCCAGTGGTGTAGCCAAGCCGTTATTGGTCGTTACATAGAGTTCTTCTACCGTACCGTCCTTGGGGTATTCAATGACGTAAAAGCTGTTGCCGTAGATGTTGTTGAAGGCATCCTGATGGATGTAGTCCTTGGTCGGGACTCGATCGTTCGGAGCGCCGTACACGCTTTGAACGTAACTCATGGGGCTCCCCAGGGTGATGCCGCCGAGAGACGCTTCACTATCCGGAATGGGACCGGTCACAACAGCTAAACAGGTACTCGCCAACAGTGTCGTAAGGGAAAAAGCCATGACCGCTACTTTTTTAAACATGATAGAAAATCCTCCTCTGTTATCGATTACTTTCTCAATATAAGTGAATCGTATCACAAAACGAATTTTCTATCAATATTTTCCTGGCACCGATATGGCATCACCATCACGAGTCTTTTCCTGCCCCTTCGACAAAAAAAACTGCCCGTGTTCGCTGACACAGGCAGTCTGTATGCTGATATTGTTACGACTGGAAATGGATGTAAATCGATTTAACGACCGTGACGCCGTTGGCGTCATTCCCATACTTGATTTGAATTTCTAAATAATTTTGGGTACGGTAAAGATACGAGCCCTGCCAATAGGTACCACTGCCATACAGTCTGTCGACCGTCGATTTAGGAACGCCTACGGTAATCCCCATGGGAGTCGCAATGCCGTTGTTAGCATCTGTATAGAGTTCTAATACAGCCGGCTGATTGGCATATTCAATGACGTAAAACCCCTTTCCATAGAGGTTGCCGACAGCGGGGGTATTGAATTTACCCGTGGTTATATACCGATCCGTAGGATCTCCGTAAATGCTTTTAACGTAATTCATGGGACTTCTCAGTGTAATCCCGCCCAGAGATGCTTCACTGGCCGGAAGCGGTCCTGCCTTATCGGCCATACAAATACCGCCCAATAGAACAGAAAAAGTAACGATCAGCACTGCCAATTTTTTGAACATAAGCTGAATTCCTCCTCTCATCTCGATGATTCAGTCATGTTTCACTATACCTGCATAGTATCACAAAGGATTATTTTTATCAAATTTATGACAAATTTAAGTTAATAAGCAAACAAAGAAAGTCCCCCATCACGAGGTATGATGAGGGACTCTCCGCTTATAGAATTGCCCTTGCAAGGCATGCTACACTATCGTTTGTTGCTTCTCCGCCAAATACGCTGTTCTTCAGCGGCTTTAATCAAGTCTTCCCGCACTTCGGGGTGGGCGATATCAATCAAGGCTTCGGCCCGCTGCCAGGTGGCAAGACCGGACAGGTTGGCCACACCGTATTCGGTGACGATGTATGGCGCCTGGGTCCGCGGCGTCGTGATGATGTCGCCGGCCGTAAATTTCGGCAGGATGTTGGAATGGCGTTTTCCTTTGCGGTCGACGCGGCTGGACTGCATGGCTAAGAAGGCTTTGCCGTGTTCAGCAGCGTAGGCGCCGGTGACGAAGTCGAGCTGGCCGCCGGTACCGCTGATATGGCGCGTCCCGGCCGATTCGGAGCAGACCTGACCGTAGAGGTCGACGGCGATGCAGCTGTTGATGGAAATGAAGTCGTCGAGCTGGCGAATCGTTTCCGGATTGTTGACGTAGTACATCGGCGCCGACAGGATATCCTGGTTGTGATCCAGGAAGTCGTACAGTTCCTGCGAACCCATGCAGATGGAGAAGACACCTTTGCCCCGATGTAAGGGCTTCTTGTCATTGGTGATTTTCCCAGCCTTATAGAGGTTGAGGTAGCCGTCACTCATGAGTTCCGTATGCATCCCCAAATCTTTCAGGTCCGATTCAGCGATGAGAATGCCTAAGGCGTTCGGCATGCCGCCGATGCCGAGCTGCAGGGTAATGCCGTCATGGAGATAGGGGAAGATTTTACCGGCAATTTCCTTGTCGATGTCCGTCGGTTCCCGGTTCGGCGCCAGGCTGACGGCTTCGTCGCTTTCGACGACGGCCGTGACGTTCGATACGTGGATATGGTCGTTGCCCATGCCGAAAACGGTCGGCATTTTTGGATTGACTTCGACGATGATGTGTTCTGCGGCATCGAGCATTTCCTGCTGGCAGCCATTGGTCAGGCCAAAGGAGAAGTTGCCCTGCTTATCCATGGGCGATACGGTAATCATGGCCACGTTGACCGGGGCAAAGCCGCGACGGTAGTAAGAACCGCAGTCGCGGAACAGCATCGGTTCGTGGTAGGCCCGACCGGCATCGAGATACTGCCGATCGACGCCGGAACAGTGCCACAGGTTGTAGGTAAAGGTCTTATTTTCCGGATCCGCTTCCAAAATCGCGACGGGATGGCAGGAAATGGCATTGCGGACTTTGATGTCCTTCAGTTCAGCATGGCGCCGGCCCAAGGCCTTATCGAGAGCCGTCGGATAGGCGCAGCTCATGCTGTAATCGACCCAGTCGCCGTCTTTTACGATTTTTACGGCCTCGTCGGCACTGCAGCATTTCGCTTTGTACTCGTCGTATACGTTCATAGTCTGTTACCTCTTTTCTTGGTATTGGGCGATGAGCTGGCGGAAAGCCGGGAAGGAGCGCTTGATCATATCCGCTTCGACGCAGTAGGAGACGCGTACGTAGCCCGGGCAGCCAAAGCTGTCAGCCGGTACAATGAGGAGGTTCAAAGCTTTCGCTTTGTCGGAGAAAGCCTTGGCATCAGCCTCGGGCGACTTAACGAAGAGATAGAAAGCACCGCTCGGATAGACGCAGTCATAACCCATTTCTTTGAGTCCATTATATAACAATTTACGGTTTTCATCATAGACATTCATGTCCGACGTCTGGCCCATGCATTTCAATATGACATCCTGGAAGAGATGAGGTGCGCAGACGAAGCCCATGGACCGGCCGGCACCGCAGACAGCCGTATAGACTTCTGCCGCTTTTTCAGCGCTGGGCGGAACCAGGATGTAGCCGATACGTTCGCCCGGAAGGCTGAGGGATTTACTGTAGGAATAGCAGACGATCGTATTCTTATAGATATGGGGAACGTAGAGAATCGGGAGTCCGTCATAGATGATTTCACGGTACGGTTCATCGGCGATGAGGTAAATCGCGTGGCCGATTTCTTCCGACTTCTTGGTGAGCAGAGCGTTGACTTTTTCAAAAGTTTCTTTCGAATAGACGACGCCTGACGGATTGTTCGGCGAATTGACGATGATGGCCCGGGTGTTCGGCGTAATCGCCTTTTCAAGAGCTTCCATGGGGATCTGGAAGTGTTCCGTATCAGGCGGAACGACGACGGCCTTGGCACCGGCATTGGCGATGAATACCGTATATTCCGGGAAGAAGGGCGCAATGACAATGACTTCATCGTCAGGTCCTTCGACGAGAGCCTTTAAGCTGACCGTAAGCGAGGCGGCTGCGCCGCAGGTCATGTAGAAATTCGAGGCTTCAACGCCGGCCTGATAGGTCTTATTCATGTACTCAGCCAAGCCCTGACGGACGCTGAGGTCGCCCGATGCTGCCGTATAACCATGGATGGCTGCCGATTCACGGGTCGCCAGAATATCTTCGATTGCTTCTTTGATACAAGCCGGGGCCGGAACGGTCGGATTGCCGATACTGAAGTCGAAAACCTTATCCTTGCCGACGATTTTACACTGTTCCTGACCATACGCGAAGAGTTCGCGGATGACCGAACTTTGAGAACCTAAACGGTACATTTCTTGGGAAGCCATAAGAGTCACTCCTTTATAAATGGAAGGTTACAATAACGAAATAAGCGGTGAAATGAGGAGAATGAAGCCCATCAATACGATGGGAACCAACCGCCACGTGCGGTATTTTTTAAAGACATCCAGTTTCATGACCAGGTATGCCGGCAGGAAACAGGCGATGATACCGATGAGCCCGCCTAAAATCGGGGTAAATTTCAAAATCGGCGCATTGAGGACGATGACGCCCCAGCAGAGGATGATACAGCACAAGCTGGTAGCATAGGTAATGGCCTTTTTCGGAATGGCATCGGCATTCATGAATCGGTTCAAAAGATTCAGGACGATCCCCGTACAGGCATCGCGGAAGCTGAGGAACATGGCAAAGAAGGCGGTGACCACGGCGAAGATGTTCAAAATCAAATTCAAGACCTTGATCAGGGCGCCGTCCATGTTCTGCGCTGCCAGGGCCAGGGCGGAAATATTGGCCGTATAGGCGACGACAGCCTGGTCATGATCGATAGCCAGATTGAAGGAAATGGTGTAGAAAACGACCAATCCGACTAAGAATAAGTACGCCCTGTTATAGACTCGCATAGCCCGATAATGAGCGACGACTTTATTGTCCGTTTTCGAGCGGAAATAAATGACCACTGGCCCGAGGGCTACGAAGAATTCAATCGACATGGCGATGAAGGGCAGCATGATGATGAAGTTTTTAATGACGTACCAGGCATCGGTCGGAATGAGGACATTGGCCAGATCCCAGTGAGAAATCATGATGATGCCAAGGGCAGCGATGACCAGAGCCTTGGTGAAAACCATGCCCGACGATATCTTCATGAGCAGCTTTTCCCCTTGGGACGCAATGAGGACCAAGAAGGAAATGAGGCCTACGCCGTAAAACATATTTTCAACCAAAGGCGTATCCGTGACGCCGAAGGTCATTAAGAACGACGAGCTGTCATTCGTCAATGCCGTAGAGTACAAAAACAAGAGAATCGTCGTAAAAACGAAGTATAGAGCACCCAGGAAGAAACCCCAATTTTTCCCAAGATAACCAGAAATGATACCGGCAAAATCCTCACACTGAGGCGCTTCGGCCAAGACGTTCAAATACAATTTCTGATGAGCATAGGCAATCGGATAGCCGACGAGGGCGACGAGAGCAAAAATAAGCAAACCGGATAACCCGACTTGGATGGGCAGAAAAACGATTCCCGCCCCTAAAGACATGCCAACACACAGGATGACCCAACCTAAATCAATGCCGCTGAATTTTGTTTCTGCTTTCCATTCGTCGACGGTGATGCCCGCAGCCTGTGCATACATTTCATACGATTGACCAAATAAACGCGAACGAAGAGATGCTTCTGGTACTTTTGTCGTGGGTTGCATGGTATTTCTTCCTCCTTGGGTGCAAAAAATGCCAGGCAAATCATTTCATGCCTGGCATTTTCCTCTAGCACACACTCTATTATACAGCGGCCATACCGGCATCGAAAGCCTTTAAGTTAATATCGACAAAAGCAGGTTTCACGATCTTAGCAATAATCGCTTTCCAATCGATATTATGCAGTCCCAAGGACTCGATGAGAGCACCTAAGAGGACGACGTTGGCGCTTTTTGGATTCCCGAGGTCCGTCGCAATCTTCGTTGCATCGACAATGGTAATCGGTACGCGTTTTTGTAATTCTTCTAAGATTCCTTCCGGATACGAACAGGCACCGGACAGGATCGGCAAGGACGGAATCTGCATCTTATTGACGACCATCTTGCCGTCTTTTTTGAGGAACTTGGCATAGCGGGCCGCTTCCATTTCTTCGAAGGAAATGAGGATATCCGCCGAGCCTTCACCGATAATCGGCGAATAAACTTTTTCACCGAAGCGGACCTGGGTGCTGACGCTGCCGCCGCGCTGGCTCATGCCGTGAACTTCGGACATTTTGACATCGTAACCGTTTTCAATGAGGCCGATGGTTAAAATCTTACTGGCTAATATAGTACCCTGACCGCCGACACCGACGAAGAGTACGCTCTTTACGTCTGACATATTATTTTTCCCCCTTCTTGTAAATAGCATGAACCGGGCAGACCTGCATGCAAACCGTACAACCGACGCAGTCCGTTTGAGAAATGCCGGACTTCTTGGCTTCATTGTCAAAGCGCAGAGCCGGGCAGCCTGTGGTCAGGCACTTCTTGCAGCCGATGCAGATATCCGTATCTACGTCGCACGGCGTCATATCGAGGTCAAATTCTTCTTTATCTTCTTTGGAGAATTTCTTGAGGACGCAGGGCCACTTGGTAATGATGACCGACGGTTCGGTTTCATTGGCATAAGCCCAGTCGAGGGTTTCTTTCATGACTTTGAGGTCCAGGGGATTGACCGTGCGGACGTTCTTAATACCCAAAGCTTTGACGACCGTTTCAATGTCGATGAGCGTCGTCGGATCGCCTTTGATATTATAACCGGTCCCCGGGTTTTCCTGATGGCCGGTCATGCCCGTAATGCGGTTGTCCAAGATGACGCAGATCGTATTGGATCCGTTGTAGGCAACTTCGGTCAGGGAGTTGATGCCCGTATGGAAGAAGGTCGAGTCGCCCATACAGCCGACGACGCGTTTCTTCTGATCGCTGAGTTCAAAACCGTGGCTGAAGCCGTGGCCGACGGAGAAAGCACTGCCCATGCAGACCGCCAAGTCTTTGGCATTGAGCGGAGCGGCGCCGCCTAAGGCGTAACAGCCGATATCGCCGATCATGACCGTATCTTTCCGTTTGCCCAGTTCGTAGAAGAAGCCGCGGTGCGGACAGCCTGCGCAGAGAGCCGGCGGACGGGGAACGAACAAGGTATCAGGAACTTCGATGCCTTCAGCTTTTTCTTTCAAAATGCCGGCAGCGACGATGTTCGGATTGAGTTCGTCGATCTTGGGGATGACATCCTTGCCGTGACAGGGAATGCCGGCCTGGCGAATCTGTTCTTCCATGAAGGGATCGAGTTCTTCGACGACGTACAGTTCATCGACGGAATCGGCAAAGGCTTTGATCTTCTTCAGCGGCAAGGGATAGGTAAAGCCGAGTTTCAAGTACGAAGCCTTGTCACCCAAAGCATCTTTGGCATACATGTAAGCCGAACCGGCCGAGATGATACCGATCTTGGTGTCGTGCATTTCGACGACGTTGAAGGGACATTCTTCAGCATATTCTTTTAATTTCTGTTCCCGTTCTTCGACGACGTAGCGGCGCTGTTTGGAAATGGCCGGTACGGCATCCATCTTTTCACGCTGTTTCTTGTAGGGAACAGCCGGCACGTTCACACGTTCACTTTCTTCGACAAGGCTCTTCGAATGACAGACGCGGGTCGTCATGCGGAGCATGATGGGTACGCCGTACTCTTCGCTGACGCGATAAGCTTCTTTGGTCATGTCGATGCATTCCTGCGAATCGGACGGTTCGAACATGGCGATTTTAGCGAATTTAGCGTAGTTGCGGTTATCCTGTTCATTCTGCGACGAATGCATGCCCGGATCGTCAGCCGATACGAAGGCGAAGCCGCCGTTCATGCCTAAGTAGGAGAACGTAAACAGCGGGTCAGCTGCTACGTTGACACCGACCATCTTCATGGCCGCAAAGGAACGGACGCCGGACATGGACGCCCCGATAGCAGCTTCCATAGCTACTTTTTCATTCGGAGCCCATTCAGAATACATTTCGTCATAGGTTGCGACGTTTTCCAAGATTTCCGTACTCGGCGTACCGGGATAAGCCGAAGCAAAGGAAACGCCGGCTTCATATAAGCCTCTGGCGATGGCTTCGTCACCGGACAATAATTTTTTCATAATTCATACCTCCTCATTCGTTGAATCAGCTCATTATCTGTTCGACAATCTATATGAAACAATCATGCCAACTATGAGAATATAGAATTTATGCCATTTTTCAATATTGATAGTCCAATTGAGATTCGCCAGATGTAAAATATTCGTTACATACTTTACATTCTCTCCATATTTTTTTATGATAGAAATAGAGATATTTTCGGAAATTTTTTACGAAACTCGAAGGAGAGACATAAACTTATGGATAGAATCGCCTTTCTTATTTCCGACCTGTCGATGCAGCAGTCGGTTCACACCATCTTAGAGACCTATAAAGAAAAATTAGAACAGCATCATTTCATCATCGATGTAGAGATCATCGACTTTCCCAACCTCGTCGCCCAGGCCCACGTCTTAGTCGATAAGGGCACCAAGGTCATCATCACCACCAGCGGCGCCCATCAGATCCTGACCAAGGCCATCGACCGCATCCCCATCCTCTGTCTGTACAGCTCGACCAACGACGCCCTCTACGCCCTGCGGGCCATTGCGCCAAAGTACAAAAAAATTCACTTACTGCTCAATGAAAACTTCATGTTCAATAAGGACGCCTGTCCGCCGGAGCTGTCGGAAAAAATCGTCTTTTACCCCCGCTACAGCCTCGACAAGACCCACCTCGAACTCCTCGAACGGGTCCGCCAGATACCGATCACGCCCGATACGGCCATCGTCGGCTGTCCCCTGCTGCCGCAAATCGCCAACCCCAGCCCGATGCCGATTTATTCCATCAAGCCCAGCGAATCGACGATGCTGTCGGTCCTGCTCTACGCCCAGGAGCTCCTGGCCTTTAAAGAAAAAGACAGCCAGCAGCTGTCCATGATGTCGTCCATCTTATCCCACGTCACTGACGGCATCATCCTCTATTCAAAAGGCGGCTCCATTTCACACATCAATAAAAGAGCGGCCAACTTCCTCGGCGTATCGATGACGACGGGGAACATCCGCGACATCTTCCCCGACTGGGTCGAAGGGACCAAGCCGTCCTTCCATGAAACGATCATCCGCCGGCCGCCGTACACCCTCATCGCCAACTCCGACTACTTCCTCATGGACAGCCGCTCGCACTACATCATGACCCTCCGCGACGTGACCGAGCTGCAGCGACTGGAAAAAAACATCCGCTATAAACTGACCAAGACCGGCATGACCGCCGTCCATCACTTCCAGGACATCAAGACCGTCGACGGCAATATGAAAAAAATCATCCAGCGGGCAGCCATCATGGCCGAACACAACGCCCCCATCCTGATTCAGGGGGAAAGCGGCACGGGGAAAGAACTCTTCGCCCAGAGCATTCACAACGCCAGCGACCGCCGCAACGGCCCCTTCGTGGCCATCAACTGCGCGGCCCTCACGACGGACCTCCTCGAAAGCGAACTCTTCGGCTACGTCAGCGGCTCCTTTACCGGCGCCCGTAAAGAAGGCAAGGCCGGTCTCTTTGAAATGGCCCATAAAGGGACGATCTTCCTCGATGAAATCAATAGCATGGCGCCCAGCATCCAATCGAAACTGCTCCGCGTCCTGGAAACGAAACAAGTCATGCGCCTCGGCTCGGACTACGTTATCCCCCTCGACATCCGCGTCATCTCGGCGGGCAACGCCGACCTCATCGCCGCCGTCGAAGCCGGCGAATTCCGGCGCGACCTCTTCTTCCGCATCAACACCTTACGACTAAATCTACCGACTTTAAATGACAGGCCCAACGACATCCTCTACCTGTTCACCCACTTCGTCGAAACGATGAGCCACGAAAAATGTCATCTCAGTCCGGCCCTAAAAAAAGCCCTCGTCCAGCATAACTGGTGGGGCAATATCCGCGAGCTCCACAGCGTCGCCCTGCGCTACTTCATCTTCGGCGACACCCTCGAGAAGTCTTACGACGCCTTATTCGACATTGCCGACCAAAATCAAAAAGACGCCCTCCTCGACACGGCGTCTCTGACCCTCAACATGAAGCACTTAGAAGTGACCATCCAGCAAATCCTCATCGAAGAACTGCAAGAAAAAGGCTATAGCCAAAAGGATATAGCCAAATTACTCAACGTATCGCGGCAGACCATCTTCAATAAGATGCGTCCGTAATGCCTTATCGGCAGCGCCGCCGGATATTGCTGTTGGGAATATTTAATTTTTGTCGGAACTTGGTAATCGTCCGCCGGGCAATGGTAATGTGAATGGCCGCAAAGTAATCGGCAAAGTCCTGATCGGAATAAGGATGTTCCTTATCTTCACAGTCGACGAGAGCCTGCATCTTTTTCATGATGGCCTTGTCGGACACAAAGTCCTCGCCGTCGCGCTGACTATTGTAAGCCGTGGCAAAAAAAGTCTGGAGGCCATACACCTTGCCGTCAAAGAGGACGTAGCGATTGCGGCAGACGCGGCTCACCGTAGCCGTACTGAGACTCGTCTCTTGGGCAATATCCTTTTGACGAAGGGGCGCCAAGGGCTGACCGTGAAGAAAATAGCCTTCCTGACGATTCAGTAAACAGTTCAGGACCTGCTCGATGGACAAATGACGGTAGGCCAGTGCCGACGCAAGGTCGGTAAAGGCCCGTCGCGCCTTGCGAATATAAGACAGGGTCTTCTTATCCTTCTGGGCAGCGTACTCGGCATATAAGTCTTCGCGAAAATAGACGTCGGGAATCTCTTCCAGCCAGCGAAAGGCGAGGTTTCCGCCCTCGGCCAGATAGATTTCGACGTCAGGCCGGATGTAGACCTCATCCTGCTCAATCTGCCCGGCCGGTTGGAGGGATAAGGTCTTTAAGAAATCCCGTATGGCCCTCAGTTCCTTGTCCGATAACTCAAGAGACTGCTGGATTTTCGGCCATTTCCCCCGCAGAAAATCGTCATAGTGCTGCGTCAATAAGGCTTCCGTCTTAGGCGGCCCGTCGCCGCGGCGCCGCGTTTGGATGATCAGGGCTTCACAAATATTCCGGGCTCCGATGCCCGGCGGATCAAAGGTCTGGACCAGTGCCAGGCCTTTTTCTATGTCTTCTTCCGTAAGGCCATAGCCGTCGCCTAAGGACGTGATATCGCCCTGGAAAAAACCCTTCTCGTCGAGAGAGCCAATGACCAATCCCGCCGCCAGCAAGACCGGTTTCGGCACCGACAGGACCCGGAGCTGAGCCATGAGCTGCGATTCGAGAGAGGCGCTGCGGCTTTTGATATTATCGATGGGCTTTTCCGTCTTGTCGCCGGCACCGCGGACGTCGTGGTAGCGAATATCGAGGAGGGGATTATCGGTCACCTGTTCCTGCAAAAAATCGGTCAACTCCTGGCCGTGGAGAGCCAAGAGCTGAATGGTCAGGCGCTGGACCTGCATTAATTTAGTTTTCTGTTCAAGCTTAAGGGATAAGTTTGCCATAAATCACCTCACAGCCGGTTCCGTCGCCGGCTGCTTTTTTCTTGTTGCTTTCCTCGCCAGGAGCCTAGTCTTCCGGCAGCAGTCGCTGTAAGTCAGGGAAGACGCTCAGACTCCGCCGCAGGATGCCCTTCATGTAGGCGATGGCAATGCCGTAATTGGTAATCGGCACGGCCTGATCGGCAGCGTTCTTCATACGATAGCCCACTTCCCGGGCGTTTAACATACAGCCGCCGCAGTGGATGACCAGTGCATAAGGCGACAGGTCTTCGGGAAAATCGCGGCCGCTGGCCGTTTCGATATGAATATCCCGATTCGTATACGACTTCAGCCACCGGGGAATCTTCACCGTCCCGATATCCTCACATTGGCGATGATGGGTACAGCCTTCGGCAATGAGGACCGTATCACCATCTTTCAGCCTGTCGATGGCTGTGACGCCGCGGACGGCCGATTCCAAGAGGCCTTTATGACGGGCCATGAGAATCGAAAAGGACGTCAGGCGGATATCGTCCGGCGTATCGGCTGAAACCTTGCCAAAGGCTTGACTGTCGGTAATGACCAGAGACGGCTTTTCCTTAAAGCAGGCCAAGGTATGGGCCAATTCATTTTCTTTGACGACGATGGCCGCACTGTTGCTGTCGAGGATTTCCCGAATCGTCTGCTGCTGGGGCAGGATCAGGCGCCCCTTCGGTGCCGCCGAATCGATGGGCACGACCAGGACGACCATGTCGCCGCCGGAAATGAGGTCGCTGACGATGGGTACTTCGTCTTCATCGGGTTTCAAGCGGGCCAATTTTTCTTTGAGCTCATGAATGCCCGCTCCCGTCAAGGCGCTGACCCGGACGGCATCTTTTTCGACAGCCGCCGTTTTCCCCGTAAGATCAGCTTTATTATAGACGATGAGATAGGGCAGGCCCTTACTCCGAATGAGGGCTACCACGTCTTCATCGGCCGTCGCCAATCCTTCTGTCCCGTCGACGATGACGACGGCAATGTCGGTCTTATTGAGGACCTGCTTCGTCCGGCGCACCCGTTCTTCCCCGAGGGCTCCGACGTCGTCGATGCCCGGCGTGTCGATGATGACCACCGGTCCCAAGGGCAGGAGTTCCATGGCCTTATAAACAGGGTCGGTCGTCGTCCCCTTGGTATCGGATACGATGGACAGATTTTGGCCGGTAACGGCGTTGACGACACTCGATTTCCCGGCATTGCGGCGGCCGAAAAAGCCGATATGGACGCGTTCGCCTGACGGCGTATCATTCATTCCCATGGCCCTTACTTCCTTTCTATACGTCCAGCAATCGCTGGGCTAAATCGCGATAGATGCGGCTTACAGGGAGTTCCGGATCGCCTTCGACGACGGTCATTCCCTTATTTTCATAATACTGGATTTCCTTGCTGCGGGGAATGTCGGCTACGATAGGCAGGCCGTGCTCATCGGCAAAGGCCTTGACCGTTTCATATTCATCGTCGACGTTGCGGCGATTGAGGATCAACCCTTTTACCTGCGCATAGCCGCGGCTCTTAAAGTTTTCGACGGCTTTAAAGATATTGGCCGCCGCATAGAGGGCCATCTTTTCCCCGGAGGTGACGATGAAGATTTCATCGGCATAACCGTCGCGGATGGGAGCCGAAAAACCGCCGCAAACGACGTCGCCCAAGACGTCGTACATGACGACATCGGGCGATACTTTTTCAAAGACTTCCAATTCGTCGATGAGGTCGAAAGTGGCAATGATGCCACGACCGGCGCAGCCAAGGCCCGGCGTAGGACCTCCCGTTTCGATGCAGAAGACGCCGCCGTACCCTTCTCTTCCGATGTGGTCGAAATCAGGGCCTTCCGTATATTGGCGGTAGTAATCCATGACCGGCATGACCGGCTCGCCGTGGAGCAGATTCAACGTCGAATCGGCTTTGGGATCGCAGCCGATTTGGACGACTTTTTTCCCAATCGACGCCAGGGCCGCCGATACGTTGGCCGTCGTCGTCGATTTTCCGATGCCGCCCTTTCCATAAATGGCAAATTTCCGCATAGTCCTTCTCCTTCTTACTTCAGTTTATCTTTCATCCATGCCGTAAAGGTCGGGCCGACAAAAATCGGCATATCTTCATGATAATGACGGCCGGAATAGGCTTCATGAGGCATAGAAATAAATTTACCCGGTTCATCCGGCAGCAGGCGGGCATAAATCGGATCGGCAATGACCCGCCGCGCCTTACGGCATTCCTGGCGGATGACGGCTTCGACACTGGCCACTTCCATATCCTTCAGCAGCCATTGAGGTGCATCCGACAAGGGGCAGAGCAGGCGAACCTTTTCGACGCCCATTTCATCCTGCAAAAAGGCCTTCATCGACTGTAGGTAGACCGGCTCGCCGATGACCAACACGTCGCAGGGCGTGTCGTCATAAGCCTGTTCCGTCTTCCAGGCATTGAGGTCGGCCAGGGCATACTGCGCCTTGACGTATTCTTCCTCGCCCGTAAGGCCGGTCACATAGGACGAATCGCCAGTTTTCAGGGCTTCCAGCCAATCGGCCGTGCCCTTCTCACCCATGGGGATGCCGACGACATAGGGAATTCCGTAGGTATCGCGCAGGTACTGGGCCAGGTAAAAGGCCGTCGATGAGACGACAGCATTGACGTCGGCATCGGCAGCCGTTGCCAGTCCGTCGAGGGTATCGCCCATGGACCACGAGCTCTGAATGGTAAAGCCGGCATCGGTCACGATCTGTTTCAGAGTCGTGGCATTGCCGACGACGGAAAAATCGAGGGGCGTCAAGCCCAGGAGGTTGACTCGTTTGGCCGGACGTTCCGGCTTCTTCTGGGCCGGTTTGACAAACTGCTTGGCCAGCCAGACGTAGGCTCCGCCGGCGCCGGGCAAATAGCTGTGGATGCCGTCGGTGCGAAAGCCCAGGGTCGGAAGTCCCGTCCGGTCAGCGACCAGGCGCTGGATGGCCTTGAAGTCGGTACCGATGGCGTTTGGCATGGGACTGCCGCCGATGGCGATGAATCGGGGCTGGGCCGCTTCCGCCGCTTCGGCAATGTCGTCGATGAGGCGCTGGTCGTTGCCCTGAATGGTATCGATTTCATTGAGGCCGGAAATATAGACCATGCTCTGCGTATCGTAGGACCGCGGTTCATCGTGCGTATCGTACGTCGAGTTGCAGCCCGACGCATCGTGCATGACGATGAGGCCGCCTAACTCATAGAGCGACGAAGCGATGCCGAACATGTCGACGGCATACGTCGATAAGACTCGTTGTGCTTGTTTCAACCGTGACACCCCCAGGCTTTGATCTGTATGATTTCCCGCATGTCGGGATTTTCAGCGGCGTTGGATTCACCGATCCAGTCGAGGAGTTTCGACAAGCCGACGTAGCCGTAGAGGCCGCTGTTTTCGATGAAGTTGACGAAATACTTCGTATCCGTAAAGTAGGCCGCCATCTGACCGATAGCCAGGACCTTGCCGTACTTTTGGCTGTCGTTCCGCGGTAAGAGGCCTCGTTTAAAGTGCATGGCCGAGCGCAGTTGGAGTTCAGGATATTCCTTCTGTAAGGAGTCAAAGGCATCCTTTTCTCCCGGCAAGATCGTATCGAGATAGACGGCGTAGACGTTAAAGCCGTGGGTCAAGAGGAACTTGGCCAAACCCAAAGGCCGGGGCGTCGCCGTATAGTCGATGGCGATATGCGTCGAACCCACTTTTTCAAGAAGGGCTTTCGCCTTTTCTTCGATGTCCCGTTCCAAGGCGTCGCAGTCGGGCATGGTAAGACCTAATTCATCGGCTGCAGTCTGTAAATTCTGCCGCAGGACAGCGTAGTCGTAGGAATAGGTCAGATAGAGCGGTTTCTGCTTCAGGCGCCGTTCCATATCTTTGACAGCCGGACCGGCATTTTCCAAAAAGTAGATATTGGCTTCCGATTCGCCCATGGCCTTATACTGCTCGTAGGTCTTGCAGGCAGCAAAATCGTGGATATCGTAGCCGCCGTCCAAAAGCATCTTGGTCAATTCATTGTCCTCATCGACGGGATAATAATTGACGACGTAGTTGATGGCCTTCTTCTTCGGCAAAGGCTGAACGGCCCGCATGAGCTGACGCCGACCGAGGACGTCCGGCGAATAGCGTCGCTGCAGGGTCGGGATCATGTAGCCGTCGATGAAGTCGATATCAGGGTAGCGCTCGCGCAGGGTCCCGTAGACGACGTGGAGGTCGATGTGCAGGAAGTGCTGCATGCAGCTCGTAAAGCCTTCGACGCACTTCGGCCGTTCCGGCAGTTCATCGATGATGTGAGCAATGCCGTCGATCATCATTTCTTCCAAGTTGCCCTTGATCAAGTTTTCGTTGGTCAGGGTAACCATGGAAAAGCGGCCGGCCCCATCGGGCACTTCATCGGCCGACAAGACGACGCCGTGCAGGCAGCAAGCGCAGCAGACGTAGATTTCATGGCAGCCGGGAATGAGCATCGGCGAATGGGCAATGGTCCAATGGCCGCGAGCCGGCGAGGCGTACTGCAAGCCGATATAAAAGGGCTTGGGAAAGGACGCCTGGCCAATGGCAATATCCGCGCCATCGGGCGTTACATGGTTATACCGCCGCGCCTGGGGCGGATTGACTTCATTTTCGTATATCATTCCCGTTCCTCCATCTTAACAAATACGAGGCAGCAATTCACCGCCCGGCGGCGGCAGCAGCATTTCTGCGCCGATTTCAGTGCGCATGACGACGCGGCCCGGCTGTTCTTCCGTGACTTCGCCGATAATGGCTGCATTCTGCGAATATTTTCCCTTCTTCAGGACGGCGACGATATCGCCGGCGACTTCCTTCGGGGCAACGATGACCAGACGGCCTTCGCAGGCCAGGTATAAGGGTTCAAGGCCCAACATGCCGCAGACGCCGCGAACGGCGGGATCGACAGGGATAGCCTGGCTGTCCAAATGGATGCCGACCTTGCTCTGCGCCGCGATTTCATAGAGGACGGTGCCGACACCGCCGCGGGTTGCATCGCGGATGACGTGGATGTCCTTAGTCGTATTGAGCATGCTTTCGACGGTCCCCCAAAGAGGTGCGCAGTCACTGGTTACATCGGCGTCGATGCCGAACTGGTTCCGTTCGAGGAGAATCGTGCAGCCGTGACGGCCTACGTCGCCGCTGACAATGATGGCATCGCCCGGTTTGGCCAGCGTGCCCGACGTTTGGACACCGTCCATGATTTGGCCGATGCCGGTCGTCGTAATGAACAGGTGGTCGACCTGACCTTTGCCGGCAACCTTCGTATCACCGGCAACGATGCGGACGCCGGCTTCGGCTGCCGTTTCAGCCATGGCCTTGGCATAGGCTTCAACCTTTTCCATGGGAAAGCCTTCTTCAATGACGAAGGCGCACGATAAATAGAGCGGTTTAGCGCCCATGCAGGACAAGTCGTTGACTGTCCCGCAGATGCTCAATTTCCCGATATTGCCGCCGGGAAATTCAGGCGGCGATACGATGAAGCCGTCCGTCGTAAAAGCCAGATTCGTCCCGCCAATGGGAAGGACTGCCGCATCGTCCCCGGTAAACTGAGGGTTTGAAAAATGAGCTTTAAAGACGCGGTCAATGAGTTCCGCCGTCTGCTTGCCGCCGGCGCCGTGTGCTAAGGTAATGAGATCACTCATGTGCATTTCCTCCATATAAATAATAGGCCGAGCAAGCACCTTCGTGAGACACCATGCAGGCGCCGACCGGGTGTTCCGGCGTACATAATTTGCCAAAGAGCGGGCATTCCGGCGGCTTGCACTTGCCTTGCAGGATATCGCCGCAGCGGCAGCCCGGATTGGCTCTGCCGTCCATTTTGGGAATGCCGTATTTCTTGCGGGCATCGCAGGCGGAAAACTCTTCCCGCAGCTGCAGGCCCGATTTCGGGATGACGCCTAAGCCGCGCCATTCTGAATCGCAGGGTTCCATATATTCGGCCATCAAAGCCTGAGCCGAGAGGCTCCCCGTTTCAGTGACGACACGGGGATAGCAGTTCTTAAAGAAAGGCTTCCCTTGCGGGAACTTGGCCAGAATGACGGCAAAGGCCGTGAGCAGTTCTTTGGCCGTAAAGCCGGCGACGACGCCGGACATCCCTTCTTTAACCATGGCTTCGCCGGCCTTGGTCCCCATGACGGCATCGACGTGACCGGGATAGAGGAAGGCATCGGCACTGCCCTTCATGGCTTCATAGGCCATGGGCATGGTCTTATTGGCCGTCAGCAGCGAGAAATTGGTCAGCCCGTCAGCCAGCGCCTGTTTTACAGCCAGGCACGACGGAGGCGTCGTCGTTTCAAAGCCGACGGCTAAGAAGACGACTTCTTCATCGCGGTGAGCTTTGGCGTATTCATAGGCGTCGAGGGGCGAATAGACGATTTCAACGTGAGCCCCCTTGCTGCGGGCGTCAGCCAAACTCATCGAGCTCCCGGGAACGCGGACCAAGTCGCCAAAGGTGCAGACCGTAACGCCTTTTTCAAGGGCCAGCCACAAGGCCTGGTCGATATATCCGACGGGCGTGACGCAGACCGGGCACCCCGGTCCGGAGATAACGTCGACCTGTTTCGGCAGGATCTGCCGGATGCCGAGGCGAAAGATTTCGTGGGTATGAGTCCCGCAGACTTCCATGATGCGGATTTTCGGCCCGTCGTAATTCTTAATGATATCCAGGGCCGTCCGCTTCTTCCCTTCTGCCATCAATCCAAGTCCTCCAGAATGTCGTCGGTTTCATCGGCATCGTTGTCAGTAATCTTGGCAATGGCCATGCCGGCGTGGACCATGACGTAATCGCCTGGATCCAATTCATCGATCAAGGCTGCCGATACTTCACGCTTCGCACCGGAAGCGTCGACGAGCGCCATTCCATTCTGTATTTTCATAACACGTGCGGGTAAACCTACACACATGATAACCCCTCCTTCATCTATTTAAACAGTTTCGTGATACATCGCATAAATAGCCTGTCCCAAGGCAATGCCGCCGTCGTTGGGCGGCACCAGGCTGTGCCGTAAGACCGTAAAGCCCCGCTGCTGCAACGCCTTGTCACAAAGGCTGAGGAGCAGACGGTTTTGAAAGACGCCGCCGCTGATAGCCGCTGTCGTAAGGCCCGTTTCACGGCGAACACTTTCGCAGATGCCGACGACCATGCCGGCCAATCGGCAGTGAAATTCATAGGCCAGTTTATCCGGGTCTTCGCCGGAAAGGCGTTTCTCGACGAGATCTTTGACCAAGGCCAACGTCGGCAGCAGGCGCCGTCCGTCGCCGTCGATGGGTTCAATCGGTTGGACTTCCATCGCCCCGTGAGCCCCTTCCCAACGTTCCGCCGCAAACTGCAGGCTCATGGCCGCCTGACCTTGAAAGGTCGACATCCGGCAAAGGCCTAAGATGGCGCTGACGCCGTCAAATAAGCGGCCGGCACTGGTCGAAATGACGCTGTTGATCTGTTGGTCAGCCAGGAAAAACTGAGCCGCCAATTCCTTCGGTTGGCAAAGTTTCAAGTCTTCGACCATAGCCGTCACACCGTTTCGATCAAACAGTCCGTCAAGCAGACTGACAGCAATGCGCCAGCCTTCTTTGGCGGAAATATCGCCGCCGCGCTGCCAGAAAGGCTCAATGGAAGCGGCCCGTTCAAAGCCCTGAAGGCTGCTGATAAGGATTTCACCGCCCCAAATCGTCCCATCCGTTCCATAACCCGTCCCGTCAAAGGAAACGCCGATGACGGGCTGTTCACAGTCGTTTTCGGCCATGCAGGACAGGATGTGGACATAGTGATGCTGGATGGGCACGACAGGCCGGCCCAATTCGCGGGCCACGGCCGCCGTGTTGTAGGCCGGATGAAGATCACAGGCCACGACCGACGGCGACGCTTCCAGTAAGGACGCCATGCGCTGAACCGATTCGCGCAGAGCCTGAACGGTTCGTATATCGCTCATGTCGCCAATATAGGGCGATGGGTAAAATAAGTTATTGCGGCCGATGCAAAAGCAGTTCTTCAACTCGCCGCCAATGGCCAAAACGTCTTTTCCCTGACTGTTTCCGTAGAAAAAGGGCAGCGGCGCATAGCCTCGCGAACGGCGGATCATATAGGGTTTGCCGTCGTACCAATCCATGACCGAGTCGTCGGCCCGAAGGCGGATGCGACGATTATGGGACAAGACGAGGTCGGCGAGCCCCGTAAGTTCCTGCCGCGCTTCATCGTCGTTGTGGCAGATCGGCGCGCCCGACTCATTAGCGCTGGTCATGACCAAACTGTCGGGCATGGTAAGGCCGTCATCATAGGTAAACAGCAGGAGATGAAGCGGCGTATAAGGCAGCATGACGCCGATGGACGGGTTGCCCGGCGCCACCGAGGGAGCTAAGGTAAGCCCCTCCCCTTTGGCCAATAAGATGATTGGCTTTTGGTGGCCGTCGAGAACGTCTTCGGCCCCATCGGGAATAACGCATTCACGGCGAACGGCGTCGAGGTCCTTCATCATGACGGCAAAAGGCTTCACCGGCCGTCCCTTGCGCTTGCGCAGGGTGCTGACGGCCTTTTCATTTCGCGCGTCACAGCAGAGATGAAAACCGCCGATGCCTTTGATCGCGACGATGTTCCCATCGAGGATGGCTTTGCGAACGGCCGTAATGGCGTCTCGTCCCCGTTCGTCCCGGTCCAAAAGGTAGACTTCGGGACCGCAGTCATTGCAGCAGACGGGCTGTGCGTCGTAACGCCGCGTTTCGGCATGAGTATATTCATACTCGCACTGAGGGCACATGGGAAACTCGCCCATGCTCGTCCGCTCCCGGTCGTAGGGCATGGAGTCGAGGATCGTCAGCCGCGGGCCGCAAGCCGTGCAGTTGATAAAGGGATGGAGATAGCGGCGGTCGTTCTTGTCAAAGAGCTCCCGTTGGCAGGCCTTGCAGATGGCAATGTCCGGCGAAACGAAGATATCGCCCTTTTCCTTGGCGCTTTCGATGATGGAAAAATCATCATAAGGCGGAACATCGACAGTCGTCGTGACGACCTTTAAAATCGACGACCGTTCCGGGGCCTTCTTTTCCAAGTCGTCATGAAAAGCGGCCAGCTTCGATTCATCCCCTTGGGCAATGATTTCCACGTACGAGCCCTTATTGCAGACCGATCCGCCGATACCATTGGCATCAGCAATGCGGCTGACGAAGGGCCGAAAGCCGACGCCCTGGACGATGCCGAAGACACAGATACGTTCGCTGCTCATCTTATCCCCTCCCGGATACGGCAAAATGCGGAAAATCTACGTATTGGCCGTGGAAATTCGGCAGGGCCCGGCGGTAGTACAAGTCGCCGAGGATGAGGTCAAAATTGTCATTGTCAGCAAGGTCACGCCAATCGTCTTCTTCCTTCAAGACGACGTGACTTTCATGGCGAATCTCCGGCTTATCCATAAACCAGGAAGCCGTCGTCACCCGGGCAGCGCCGGCTTCTTCGGCCATGGCGGCCATGGCTGAAGCCGCTGCCTGCTGATGGATGATGAGGACGTTCTTGCCGGCAAATAAATTATCGTCGAAGTTGACGACGGCATCGAGGCCGAAGTAATGGAGCTCATACGGCGTGCCGAAGGTTTCCTTCAAATACTGAGCTGCCTTGAGGCCTGCCGGTGACACGACCATATTGAGGGACGCCTTGCCGGCATTCTTATAGTCATCGATTTCGTCGAACAGCAGAATCTGCTTCCAACCTTCTTCGGCCAAGCTCTGACTGATCCATTCGATGTCGCCGGGATGCATCAGCTCCAGGGGCACAGCGCCGAGGATACCGACCGTATCGGCTTCCGGTTTCAAGTTCTTATCGGCAAAGGCCGGGAACAAGGCCCCATAGGCTCGTTCAATACCTTTATCGTAATAGTCCATGCCCGTCGTATCAATAGTGATGACCGGCATGTCAAGTTTCTTTTCGGCCATCCGCTTCAAGGCCTTGTAGTCCGTGCCGATGACGGCCGGGACCGGCGTGCCGATGATGGCCGCAAAGGAGGCGTCGATCGTTTCGGCAGCGTCGCAAAGTTTTTCCACGAGGCGGTCGTCACGGCCGAGGATGGCATCCATATCGCGCAGACCAGCGCTGAAAACGGCGCTCTTTCGGCCACTGAACCAACGCGGTTCATCAAAGCCGCAAATATTGCCGGCACAGCCGCCGGCGTCGCAGATGACGACGATGCCGTTTAATCCGTAGAGAACCGCTGCCGCTCCGGACTGATCCGGCGCAAAGGGGGATATATATTTCCATAAACCTCTCATCGTTTCTTCCTTTCCAAGAGGACTTCTTCCAACCGTTTCAACAGTGAAACGACTCCGGCATAGCCGAAGGGCTGAATATCCTCATCCCAATGAAGGTGGGCAGCCTGTTCATGATAGTATGCCGCATCCTTGCCGATGGTCACGTCGATGGACGCTTCATCGCCTTCATAATAGAGCATGGACGGCGACAAATTGGAGTACACCTTCGTTTCCGGACTCAGTTCAGCCAAATGGCGGAGGTAGACGAAGTCGTCGGGACCGAGGTTGGCATAGATTTCACGGACGATAAAGCCGTAGCGCGTCAAGGCCAGGGCCATTTCAAAGGCGTTGCCGTTCTGCATCTCGCCGATGGCAACGGTCGTTCCACTGTACTTTTCCCGCATTTGGGCGACGACGGCCTGGGCCTTTTCCAGCCAAACCTGGTCGTCAATGGTTACATCCAAGGCTTTGGCCAGCGCCTGATACTGCTTGTGAATCTGGCTGACCTGATAGAGGCGGGTCAATTCGATGCTGGGAATGCCCAGTCGTTTTTCCAAATCCTGAGCGGCCAGCCGCGATTCCGGATTGAGGACAAAATTGACGTTAGCCCGCGACATCGCCTTGTAGGCCGCAAAATCGGCGCAGCGGGAAATTTCATTGATTTGGGTAAAACCGATAGACCGCAGAATATCGTAAAATTCACAGTCGTCCTGCAAGGGCGCAAAATAGCCCAAGAGATTGACCGTCCGACGCTGACGGGGTTCCTTTTCCAGTAAGGAATAGACGGCTCGTCTGACATCGACCATAGGCGGCTTGCGGCCTTCACGAGTCAAGGCGTACATATAACAGGGCACGACGGGCAGTCCCGCCGCCTGTTCAGCCTTGCGGCAGACTCGTTCCATGTCGGTCCCCAACAAGGCATCGACACAGGTCATGCAGACCATGACCACCGACGGCTTTTCGGGCAGACTGTCGACGACTTCACAGACGGCCTGAGGCATCTTCTTCAAATGACGGCCCGTTACGATATCCGTTTCATCCATGATATAGAAGAAAAATCGGTCGCTGTAACCGCCCATCTCGCTGAGGATCGTCGTATTGCGACCGCAGCAGCCGGGGCCGATGAGAATCATGACCGAGCCGGGAATGGCAAGTCCCGCCCGTTTTACGCCGAAGCCCTGAGCACCCGGCGAGTTAAAAGCCAGCGCAGCCGGCGAATTATAGATGAGGTGCGTCGACGTAATGAGCTCCGCCGGAATCTGGTCGCGGCCGCGAGCTACTAAGTCCTGCACCGTAATGGCAAAAGGTTTTCTTTCTGTCATAATCAATCCTTGTCTTCTAATAATTTACGGGCCAAATCGAGGAACGTCTTGCTGATGGGAAGTTCCGGATTGCCTTCGATAACGGTCTGACCCAATTCTTCATAACGGTTGATATCGTCACTGCGGGGAATATCGCCGACGATGGCAAGGCCCGCCTTTTCGGCAAAGGCCTGTACTTTCGCATCTTCATCGGGAATATTGCGCCGATTAAAAATGATGCCCTCGACCTTAGCGTAACTGCGGTCGGCAAAATTAGCAACCGCCGTATTGATGTTGTTGGCTGCATAGAGGGCCATCTTTTCACCGGACGTGACGATGAGGACCTTTTCCGCATAACCTTCCCGAATGGGAGCTGCAAAACCGCCGCAGACGACGTCACCCAAGACGTCATACAAGACGACATCCGGTTTATACGTTTCAAAGAGGCCTAAATCTTCGAGCAGGGAAAAGGTGGCGATGATGCCTCGACCGGCACAGCCCAAGCCCGGCGTCGGTCCCCCCGTTTCGATACAGAGGATACCGCCGTAACCGATGCGTGAAATATCTTCGATTGACTCGGGATCTTCGTCATGTTCGCGAAGATAATTCATGACCGGCAGCAAGGGTTCGCCGCCGAGGAGATTGAACGTCGAATCGGCCTTGGGATCGCAGCCGATCTGAATGACCCGCTTCCCCAAATAGGCAAAGGCAGCCGCCAGGTTACTGGTCATCGTCGACTTGCCGATACCGCCTTTCCCGTAAATTGCAATCTTAAGCATACACACTCCCCCTACTGCGGCATAGGCGGATAAATCGTCTTAGTGCTGATTTCCGGAATCATGCCGATTTTGCCCGACAGGGCGCTGATGACATCTTGGGGAGCATCGACGATGATACTGATGACGTTGATGTCCTTATCCTTATAAGGGACGCCCATGCGGCCGACGACGTACTGGCCGTATTCGTGCAAAATTTCATTCAACTTAGTCGATTCATTGCGGTTGCCGACAATAATGCCGATTAAAGCGACTCTCGTTTCCATAAGGTCTCTCCTCCTCAACAATAAAAAAAGGTTCTGTGTGAAAGCACAGAACCTTAGGATAATCACTATGTGCTTTCGCCTCGCCTGCGCAGACAGTCCTTTGCAGAAGAGCACGGAGGCTCATCGATGAAGTTTTCCGTCAGGAAGTCCTTACGGAGCACTTGTTTACCCCATTATTATAACAGATTTAGTCTACTATTGCTATTGAAACTCTTGGTAATTTTAGGCCGCTCTGTCCTCTAGAAACGCACGATAATTTTTATAGAAATCAGCCTTGGTCAAATCCTTTTCCCAGCAGGCTACGACGACCGTCGCCATGCAGTTGCCGCAGACGTTGCAGATCGTGCGGATCATGTCCAGAATACGGTCGACGCCAAGGAGGATGGCAACGCCTTCCGTCGGCAGATTAAAGGCTGCAGCCGTAGCGGCGACGACGATGATACCGGCACCGGGAACACCGGCAATCCCCTTGGTCGACAACATGAGCGTAACCATGACCAGGAGCTGTTGTTCAATAGGCATCTGAATGCCGTAGAGCTGGGCAATGAACAGGATGCCCGCCGAGCTGTAGAGAGTCGAACCGTCGAGGTTAAACGAATACCCCGTCGGCATGACAAAGGTGACGATCGGTTTGGGAACGCCGAGAGCTTCCAGACGCTTCATGGCACCGGGAAGGGCGGCTTCACTGCTGGCCGTCGAGAAAGCTAAGAAGAGAATATCTTTTAAGGCGTGAATGACGCAGAAAAAATTGATTCGCGTAAAGGCGCTGGCAATGAGGGCCACAATACAGATAAAGAGTGCTGTCGCGCCGGCAACAGCCACGATGAGTTCACCTAAGGGAATGAGCATTTCGATGCCGTAGCTGCCGACGGTATAGGCGATCATGGCAAAGACGCCGATAGGGGCAAAGTGCATGACATAGGCCGTAACCTTGAACATGGCTTCAGCTACGCTCTGGCAAAAATTGACGATCAATTCCCCTTTTTCACCGATATGAGCGACGGCGACGCCAAAGAAACAGGCGAAGAAAATGATTTGCAGCATATCCTGACGGGCCATGGCATCGATGATGTTGCTGGGAACGATATGGACGGCATAATCGACGAGGTCGACGCTGTGTTGGCTGGCCGTCGCCGCATGAGAGGCATTGGCCGCCGAAGCCGAGAGGGTAACGCCGACGCCGGGCTCCGTCACGTTCATGACCAATAGTCCGATGACCAGGGCAATGGTCGTTGCAAATTCAAACCAAAGAATAGCCTTACCACCAAGACGGCCGAGCTTCTTAAAATCGCCGGTTCCGGCAATCCCCATGATGAGGGTGCTGAAAATCAAGGGGACGACGATCATCTTAATCATCCGTAAAAATGCATCGCCGACGGGCTTCAACTTGTCGCCAAAATCAGGGAACAAATATCCGACCAAGGCCCCGATGGCCAAACCAATCAAAATCTGTGTACTCAAACCAATTTTTCGTTTCAAACCGCCATTCTCCTTCTTTCTTACAATTATTTGTTGTAAATAATTAAAAGTATATCCCTATTATCCCAGTTATGCAAGTTATTATATATACCGTTTACATTATTAAAATATAACTTCTTGACATAGAGAATCGAGCCAACTATAGTAGAGAGAGAATAGGAGTTGATACCATGATTTGCCCAACCTGCGGAACCGAACTTCGCGACGGCGTCCTCATGTGCCCCATCTGCGGCACCAAGCAGGAAGTCCCTGCGCCGGTCCCTCCCAAAAACATACAAAATAACCCGAAGATCTTTACTAAGACTCGGGTTATCAGTGTCGTTATCGTCCTTGCACTCATCATCATCGGATTGTGCAAAGTATTCTTATTTAACTAATTTATATGCGAAACAGCACGGCGTCATCATCGATGAAAACCCCGTTGTTTTCCATCTCTCCGGAAAACCGGTCCATCCCGATGGCCGCCTGAATCCCCATCAGGGTATTGCGGAAATGAAGGGTCCCTTGGCTGTATCGCTCGCCGTCAGCGCCGTTAAAAGTATCGAGGTCGGCGCGCTCCAACAGCATTTGCCGAACATCTTCCGATAAGTCGCCCCATCTCATCCCCAACAAGGTACGAAACAACATAACCAATCAATCCTTTCGTATAAATTTATGATCGAATCCCGTGAATAGGGGCAAAGTGTGTTCTCACAAAACACCTTTGTCCTTATTTCTCTTTGTATTTATTATATAATTTCACAATAAGAAAAGTCAATCCGTTAGATGAAATTATAGTGCGAATTTTGCATACAAATTAAGAATAGCAAAAGGCCCTGCTTCCCAAAAGAAGCAGGGCCTTTCACAAAGAGGGAGGAAAATATACTATTTGTTGATCAAGGAGTTGACGAGTTTCTTAAGTTCTTCAATCTGATCTTGCTGTTCCGATACGACAGATTTCAGATCGTCAATTTCCTGGGCCATGACCGTCTTCGACGGATAAACCTTCGTTTCGCCTTCGCCGATTCTCCAGGTTACCCCGGCATTGATCATGTTTTCACCGCCGCCATAAGACGTACCGATGCTGAACATGGTATCGAAGTTCGGACGATAGAAGGCGCCGAGAGCGATGGCATTGGCGCCGCGATAGTTACCGACACCGGCCGTGACTTCCCACTTCGCTTCCGGACTGAATTCCAGCGGATGCAGGGCTGCCAAAGCGGCTGCACCGGCACCGACGCGGCTGATGCGCGTATCGAGCTTGTTGACGCGGTTATTAATCTGGTTCATGCCCGTGCCAATATTGTTGATAGCACGGTCGAACTGCGTCTTGTTAACCGCATCCGTCGGATCCGTACCTTCGCCGATATTCTTGATAACATTGCCACCCATATTGACATTGTTATTATTGATGGTAATGTTCTTCGACGAATCTTCGTTTACAATCGTCAGGCCATCGTTGTTGATCGTCGTGTTGCCCGTCGTGACCGAGCCCGTATTAATCGTGTCGCCTTCGATGACAGTCTGGTTGTCGCCAGTACCGATAGTAATCTTGTTGTTTACTTCGATAGTGTTAATGTCTTTGATATCTTTCGACAACTTGATATCGAAGCCCGTGTTGTCACTGTTGTTGACTACGCCGATGTTGTTATCGGAGAGGTTGTCAGCAGCTGCGCCACCTTTCAGTTTCATCGGATCCGTGCTCTTACGCGTTACTTGAGCATCGGCCCCGCTGTCACTTTCAAAGACGCGGCTCGTAGACTTCACAGCCGTATCGATGTCGCTGATCTTGTCTGCGATATCCTTCAACTGACCTTCCGTAGCGGCACGATCTTCCACGATGCCATTGTTAGCCGGATCCCAGGTCGTGTTGTCGAGGCCGGTAATGAAGTGGCCGCTCTGGGTATCCGTCGTGTTGTCAGACTTCGTGCCTACGACGTCCGTCTGGTTGCCCATGACGATGCCGCCATTAGTCGTATCACCAATGGTGACTTGACCGTTCGTACCGTCAACGACAACCTTATTGGCACCGTCACCGGCCGTAATCGTAGCGGCATCGCCGTCGATGTTGACCTGTTTGGCTTTATCCGTATCGGAACCTAAGGTAATGTTGTTGTTCAAGGAAACCTGATTGTCTTCACTGACGGTAATATTCCTACTACCGGTAACCTTATTTGCTTCGATACTGCTGTTAATCGTGTCGTAAACGGATTTCAGCTGATCCTCCGTAGCGGCACGACCACTTACGATACCATCCGCCTTAGGATTCCAAGTCGTATTACCTAAGCCTGTGATGTAGTTACCTTCTTCAGATTTACCATCAGCACCATCTTTCGTGTAAGTAACCGTTTGCTTAGCAATGTAGATGCCTTCGCCAGCAGCTTTACCGCCAATACGAACACTGTTCAGGCCGTTCAAATCTTTCGCTAATTGGACTTTCAGCGTATCATCGGTAGTTTTTACAACACCGATATTGTCTACTTCTGTAAAGTCAGTAGCCCCACCGGTAATGTTGAGAGTACCACCGCTCTTCGTATTCACGACTTCAGAAGCCTTATCACCAGCAAAGTTCAAGCTTACCTTACTATTTTTACCGGTAATATCATCGGTTGTTGCGATGTTTTCGACTTCAAAGGATTTCTTGTCATTGCGAGTAATAGTCAAGGTATTATTAGCAAAGCTTACACTATCGACAAAAGTATCTTTCGAAGCAACTTTATACGTTGTAGAGCCATCTGTTGCCGTGGTCGGAGTAACAGTTATATTATCTCCCGCCTCTACAGCGACTTTATTTGCTTTCAACTGCGATACGTTGACAGCATCAGTATCAGCCGTACCGGCTGCGACGTTGGTAACCGTCTTGCTGCCAGCGTTGATGCCTGTCGTTGTAACAGAAGGACCACCAGTAATCGTCAGACCGGTTGCACCGAGAGTTACGGAATCACCGACTGCCACGCTGTTCAAACCGGTAAGATCTTCAGCCAAACGAACATTGAGTTTTCCATCTTCGGAAACCACTCCGATATTCCCAGTCGTCAGGTCACCCTTAGCACCGCCGACAACATCCAGCGTTTCATCCAGCTTCTTGTTGATGGCATCTCCGGAATCTCCGGCGAAGTTGAGGCCTTTATCGATATCTTCACTAATACCATCTACCAACCCGCTTACATCCACTTCGTAGTTCTTATCGGTATCGTTCTGTGTGAATGTAATCTTCTTACCAGCTTTATCGTAAGTTCCTGCCGTCGTATACGTATCTTTCGATGCAATCGTGTAAGTTGTGGAACTATCGGTTTCTGTAGTCGGTGTAACCGTTACATTCGTACCTGCTTTTACAGTTACTTTATTTGCTTTCAACTGCGATACGTTGACTGCATCGGTAGCATTGACACCAGCTGCTACATTGGTAATCGTCTTGCTGCCAGCATTGATACCCGTAGTCGTTACGGATGGACCACCAGTGATTGTCAGACCGGTTGTACTGAGGGTTACATCGTCGCCTATTTTGACACTGTTCAGACCGGTGAGGTCTTTAGCTAAGCGAATTTTCAGTGCACTGTCGCCTTCTTTTACAACGCCTATATTATCGTCTTCTGTAAAAGCAGTAGCACCACCAGTGATGCTTAATGTTTCGCCATTGCCACGAGCAATTGTTTCTGTGTCAGATTTATCATCGCCTGTAAACTTCAAGGTCGTGTTGCCTGCTTCACTTGCAGCTTCAGCAACCTGTTTCAACTGTGCTACGTTGACAGCATCCGTGTCTTGCATACCAGCAGCTACACCTGTAATCTGGCGAGTAATATTATTCGCTGTATCACCTACAGAGACAGCAGCCGAAGTGGATTTCCAAGCAATGGATGTTTCAGTAGATGCCTTTTCAGTCTCTACATCATAGCCTGCAACACCTTTATCAACACTAGCTACAGAATTAGAACCTAAAGCTACACCACCGTCTACGGTTGTATTAGCATTTCGGCCCAAAGTAACGGCGTCACTAGCGGAGGAGGTCATCGCAGAATCAGCCGCGCCGATAACAACACTATTAGATGCATCGGATACGGTACGGTTGGTACCGATGATAGTTACATTATCTACATTGGTACCGGTGTTGTTAAAGCCTGTAATGTAGTCATATTGGCTAATATTACTGCTTGTGCCAGTCAAGGTGTTGTTTACACCAATGATAGCTGATTGTTGAGTATAGTCAGCCTTGTTTCCGCCCCCCATAACCAACGTGGAGCCACCACTATTAGAATCTTTAATCGCCTCAATTAATTGTGTCTGTAACTCTTTTGCAGATGCAGCACCATCATACATCGGTACAACAACATCGGTAATAGAATTCGTTACTTCATTCCCGGCGCCAAAAATCAACGTCCCGTTAGTATTAGCAGCTCTATTGCCAACACCAACAATACTATTAGCTACACCAGCTACAGTACTGCTTGCTGTTGCCGATTCAATACTATTTAAAGAACCGGTTACAGTCGCACCAAAGTTTTTAGTTGCTTTAAGGGAATCAAAAATCCCTGCAAGTCCGCCTAACCCTTGATAATCTGAAGTAGCGATAGAATATGCACCGGTAACTGTAGTCATAGCGCCAGCACTAAAGCTATTCGTACCAACAGTAGTAGAAAGTACACTTAAGTTCGGCTGGCTCATGCCCGAGGCCGCTTCCGTATTAATGGTAACATCGCCTAAGGCACCTCTGTAATTATGGTTACCAATCATAGTACTCCCAGAGCGGGCATAAGCATTACGACCGATAGCAACGCCGGTAACACCGGTTTCACCACCGTTTTGCGCAAATCCAAGCAATCTTTCCTGCTGTCCCGCCATATTTTCGGTGTGTGCTTTATAACCGATGGCAATACCGCCACCTTGTCCCGAATAGTTGTTGATGACAGCACCATTGCCGATAGCAACGTCACCACCATTTGTACCGGCAGCACTGCCATTACCAATCGTAGCCTGCCCGATAGCAATACTGTTATTCGAGCTTGTGCTGGATTTACCGATAGCAATAGACTCCGTGCCTTTAGCACCATCATTATTATAGTTAGTACCATTAGCCGTAGAGTTTACATGGAAGTAATGAATCTTATTGGCATTCAACTGCGATACGTTTACCGCATCAGTATCTGCCGTACCGGCTGCTACATTAGTAATCGTCTTGCCAGCTGCATCAATGCCCGCTGTGGTAACAGACGGACCATTAGTGATTGCAAGACCGGTTGTACCGAGAGTTACTGCGTCACCTACTTTGACACTGTTCAGATTGGTAAGGTCTTTGGCCAAACGAACATTGAGTTTGCCATCTTCGGAAACCACTCCGATATTCTCAGTCGTCAGGTCCCCCTTAGCACCGCCGACAACATCCAGCGTTTCATCCAACTTCTTGTTGATGGCATCTCCTGAATCACCGGCAAAGTTGAGTCCTTTGTCAATGCCATCTACTAAAGTACTTAAATCCACTTCATAGTTTTTAGTAGTATCGTTCTGGGTAAATTTAATTTTCTTACTATCTGCATCATATGTACCACTTTCAGTATATGTATCTGTAGATGCAACTGTGTAAGTTGTAGCTCCGTCATCAGCTACAGAAGAAGTAATGGTTACCTTGTCACCAGCTTTTAAATCTACTTTGTTAGCTTTCAACTGTGCTACGTTAACAGCATCAGTATCTTCAGTACCAGCTGCGACACCTGTAATCTGACGCGTCAGATCATTTGAAACATCGCCTACAGCTACGGAGCCCAAAGTAGAAGTCCAGGCAGTACCGGTTAATTTTTTAGTGCTTGGATTGTAGCCGTCTACACCTTTATCAACACTAGCTACAGAATTCGAACCTAAAGCTACACCATCATCTACTGTTGCATTAGCATTGTAGCCCATAACAACTACATTATCAGCTTCTGTCGTCAACGTTGTGGCAGCTGCGGCACGCAAGGTGCTAGAAGTCGACTTATTAGCACTGCCTAAGATGATGCTGTTGTCGGAACCTTCTACAGTACGATTGTCACCTAACAAAATAGTATTGTTAGATTCGGATACTGCATTTTCATTACCTAAGTTAACGATAGATGTAGAATCACTAACTGTGTTATTTGTACCGGTTACGGTTACATTGGTTACACCAGTCGCCGTATTGTTAAAACCAGTCAAGGCATTGTATTGAGCGATGCCACTTTCAGTGCCGGTCAATGTATTATTAACACCGATAAGAGCCGACTGCTGCGTATAATCGGCCGTATTGCCACCACCGATAGCAAGTGTAGCACCACCACTATTGGAGTCCTTAATACCTTTGATTAAGTTAGTTTGCAAATCTTTTGCCGAGGTAATATTAGAGGTTTCAATCGCAGAAATATCAACCACAGAGTTTGTAATTTCATTACCTGCACCAAAGATTAACGAGCCATTAGAATTGAAGGTCCGGTTAGCTACACCAACCACACTGTTAGCCATACCTGATTGATTGCTAGTTGCAGTAGATGATTCTACGCTATTTAAAGAGCCAACAATGGTAGCTCCGAGGTTTTTAGAAGCACTGTCTTGCCCACCACCGCTGGCATAGTTACCGCTGGCAATCGAGTAAGCACCAACAATGGTTGCAAAAGCACCACTATTATAACTATTTGTACCTAAAGTCGTACTGTTAACATTAACACCGGTAGCACGGATATTGGCACTGTCTACGTCAACATCGCCTAATACACCACGATAGTTATGCGTACCAATCATTAAACCACCCGTACGTACAAAGGTGTTTTCACCAATTGCGATAGCTGTAGCTACTTTTGAAGGATCTTCAGGTTTGAAAACCATGCTCCCATCTGGTCGAAACTCCGGATTATAGGTTGTTTGTCCCAACGAGAAAATATACTCTTGCATGCCGGTCATATTATCGATTTGTGCATTTTGACCGATAGCAATACTGGCACTTTGATCTACATAGTTATTAATTTGTGCCCTGTTCCCGATAGCAATATCACCGCTGCCTTTGCCACCATTACTATCAGAAACACTTGCCCCATTACCAATAGCGATACTGTTATCAGCTGCCGTACTAGCTTTACCGATAGCAATGGAATCCGTACCTTTAGCGCCATCATTATTATAGTTAGTACCACTAGTTCCGGAATTAACTGCGAAGAAGTGAATCTTATTAGCATCTACAGTTGTTGTCAAGTTATTGACCACGGTATTTACTGCATTAAGTTGTGCCACGTTAACAGCATCAGTTGCCTGAGTACCGGCTGCAACGCCCGTAATCTGACGAGTTAAATTATTGGCACTATCACCAACAGAGACGGCCCCTAAGGTGGACGTCCACGTTGCACTTGCTTTATCCGTATCGGAAACAGTAGTTCCGGTCGGAACAGTGCCTGCAACACCAGAAGCTACGCTAGCTACAGAGTTAGAACCCAAAGCTACGCCGTCGGCTGTAGTTGCATTGGCATTATGGCCGACAACGACAACACCGTCTTGATCAGTCGTTGTTTCCGTATCAGCGGATCCTAAAATAACCGTATGCGATGCATTGTCAACTTTATGGTTATCACCAATTACAATATTGTCGGTAGCAACTTCTTCAACAGTTCCTCTAGTTACTTTACCATTCACGGTATTAGCAGTACCCATGATATAGGAATGTTGTGCTCCATCAACAGTATTGTCCATACCAATAGCCACAACAGAACCACCAAAACCATCAGAATGGAACCCATCTAGCTCTGATATATTGTTTGGTAAATTTGCATCATTTGTAAAGTAGGAGTTTTTTATTTCATTTTGCCAACCAAAAATAAATACACCATTAGCATTATCAGTTTCGTTAAAGCCACCTACCAAAGTATTACCAAATCCATCCAAAGGTGCAACTGATTTTAACCATGAAGTCATAACCGTATTACTAGCGCCTAATGTGGTAGAATATCCACCCTTAAGACCTGTATCAATAAAATTACCATTATCATCGCGCTTAAAAGTATACGAAAAACCCGATTCCTGTCCATCAACAAATGGAATTGGATCATACATACTATTCGGCAATAGGTAAGTAGTTCCAGAACCATTACCAATTACGGTACTCCCCCAAGCATTTGCAGTATTATCAGAGCCCAATGCAGTACCAATGTGTCCTTGAGTTCGCGTGCTAGCCCCGATTGCAATAGATTTTTCACCGGTTGCAGCTGAATTACTATAGTTATCCTGTGAAGATAATCCACGAACACTAAAGAAATGAATTGCATTATTATCAACTTTAGTATTTACAGCATTAAGTTGTGCCACGTTAACAGCATCAGTTGCCTGTGTACCAGCTGCTACGCCTGTGATCTGACGGGTTAGATTTTTTGATGTATCCCCTACGGAAATTGCGCCTAAGGTAGATGTCCATGTTGCAGTAGCTTTATCCGTATCGGATACGGTGGTTCCTGTCGGAACAGTGCCTACTACACCTTTGGCTACGCTGGCAACAGATTTAGACCCTAAAGCAACACCGTCAGCTACGGTAGCATTAGCATTATGGCCGAGAATAGTTGCATCGGATACGGTTGTTTCCATTTCATCATCAGCGGAGCCGATAACAACGTTCCCCGTCGTGCTTGTTAATTTACGATTATCGCCGATTACGACATTAGAAGAACCATCGGATACGGTATTTTTCGAACCAATAACATAAGTACTATCCGTATTCGTCAAAGTATTTTTTGCACCGGTAATAAAGTTATAATCACTCGTATTACCGTCTGCACCGTTCAAAGTATTGCTGACACCGGTAACAGCCGAGAAACGGGCATAATCAACGGAGTTAGCACCACCGATAACTAATACCTGTCCACCACTGGTACCTACGGCAGCCCCCAACTGTCTCGATAGCGCCACAGGACTACTTAAATCAAGATTTCCTAAATTAAGATCAACATCTGCATAAGAATTAGTTACTGCATTGCCGGCACCAAAAATCAAGGTGGCATTAGCATTTTGTGTCGCATTAGCAACACCCACGATAGAGTTTGCAACACCATCATAGGCAGAAGTATTACTACTGGTATCAATCGCAACTGTATTCAATGCACCTACAACGGTAGCCGTAGCGCCTTTATACAACCCATCACTTTGAACACTTGCACCAACACCGGCCGCTAAGGATCCAATCCCTTTAGCCCCGCTATTATCTTTATTGCCCATACTCGCCAAACGACCGCCAAAATCATCAACACTGTAATACTGATCGGCCGCCATAACGCTGGTCGTCATGCCAGCACAAAGAGCCGCTACAGCCAAAACGGCCGCAACGGTTTTACCGGCATTTAACTTTGTGGATACGGGCTTACTGTGACTCTTTGCTATTTCAGAAACTACGATATAGCAATTCTTTACTTTGCTCCAAATGACTTTGTAAATCCTATTCATATCGCTTGCCTCCTATTAGATTGATAATAAAATTTCACTCAATTACCTAAAAACAGACACGTTACTGCCACTTAAATTCAGCATACTGATTGTTAAATCCGCATTCACGATGCTTCGTTCAGATATACAGCAGCAACACTAAGAATCTAAAGTTCCCCTCTTTCATCCCTCCATAAAGTCTTATTTTTCGCAGTTATATCGTAACTTAACCGATATACTCCAGTTATTACAAATAATCAATACCACATATCCTTATGTTATCATTCTATATATTGTACAAAATTTTGTCAATAAAGTCAAGGTAATGTACTATTACAAAAACGATCTACTCCATTTTTAAACAATTATTTTACTATTTATTTACTATTTTTGAGCAATTCAAGAATGCAAAATTTCCATAAATCAAAAAGGCCCTCTTTTTCAAGAGAGCCTTTTCGCTTCTGTAATTATGCTTCGCCAAGTTCAGCGATCTTATTTTTTCAATTCTGCAATGGCCTGCATCAACTGTTCAATCTTCTTGTTCTGTTCTTCCAGTTGTTCGCTCTGAGCTTCGATCTTGCTGTTTTGAGCTTGGAGCTGGCCACTCTGATCGGCTACAACCGATTTTAAGCTGTCGATTTCCTGAGCCATGGCTTGCTTCGACGGGTAGTTTGCCGTTTCGCCTTCGCCAACTCTCCAGGTTACACCGGCATTAACCATATTTTCGCCACCGCCGTAGGACGTACCGATGCTAACCATCGTATCGCCATTAGGACGATAGAAGGCACCAAGGGCTACGGCATTGGCGCCGCGATAATTACCGACACCGGCCGTGACTTCCCACTTCGCTTCCGGACTGAATTCCAGCGGATGGAGAGAAGCCAAGGCAGCTGCACCAGCACCGACGCGGCTGATGCGCGTATCGAGTTTATTGACGCGGTTATTGATCTGGTTCATGCCCGTGCCGATATTGTTGATGGCGCGGTCGAACTGATTCTTGTTAATGGCATCCGTCGGATCCGTACCTTCGCCGATATTCTTGATAACATTACCCCCCATGTTGACGTTGTTGTTATTGATGGTAATGTTCTTCGACGAATCTTCATTTACAATCGTCAGGCCATCGTTGTTGATCGTCGTATTGCCCGTCGTGACCGAGCCCGTATTAATCGTGTCGCCTTCGATGACCGTCTGATTGTCGCCAGTACCGATGGTAATCTTATTGTTTACTTCGATGCTGTTCAGATCCTTAATGTCTTTGGACAACTTGATGTCGAAGCCGCTGCCATCGCTGTTGTTTACCACGCCGATGTTTTTGTCGGAGAGGTTATTGACATCAGCACCACCATTAAGTTTCATAGCTTCGGTATTCTTACGGGTTACCTGATTATCAGCACCGCTGTCACTTTCAAAGACGCGGCTGGAAGATTTAACGGCCGTATCGATGTCACTGATCTTATCCGCGATATCTTTCAACTGACCTTCCGTAGCGGCACGATCTTCCACGATACCTTTATTAGCCGGATCCCAGGTCGTATTGTCGAGGCCGGTAATGAAGTGGCCGCTCTGAGAATCCGTCGTGTTGTCAGACTTCGTGCCTTTGACGTCCGTCTGGTTACCCATAATGATACCGCCATTAGCCGCATCACCAATAGTGACTTGACCTTTAGAGCCATCAACGACAACCTTATTGGCACCATCACCAGCGGTTACTTTAGCGTCGTTACCGTTGATGTTGACCTGGTTTGCTGCCGTGTCACCACCGAGGGTTATGTTGTCGTTCAAGGAAACCTTGTTATCTTTGCCAACAGTGATATTCTTACCACTCGTTACCTTGCTGGCTTCGATGTCCTTATTAATATTTTCGTAAACGGAGTTCAGCTGATCTTCCGTAGCGGCACGACCACTTACATATCCCTGGTTGGTCGGATCCCAAGTCTTATTGGTTAAGCCTGTGACGTAGTTGCCTTCTTCAGCAGCGCCTTTCGTATTGTTGATAGACTGTTTAGCAATGTAGATACCACCACTGGTAGTTCCACCAATACGAACGCTAGTGAGACCGGTTAAGTCTTTTGCCAATTGAACCTTCAAGGCACTGTCGCCGTCTTTTACGACACCGATATTACTATCCGTTAATAAACTGTTACCATCAGTATCCGTGGCTGTTGCGCCACCAATAATACTGAGAACGTCACCATTACCTCTAGAAATTTCAGATGCTTTATCATCGCCGGTGAACTTCAAGGTAGTCTTGCTGGCGTCATCCGCAACTTGAGCAACTTGTTTGAGCTGAGCCACGTTAACTGCATCAGTATCTGCCGTACCGGCTGCTACGTCTGTAATTTGACGAGTAATGCCTTTAGAAACATCTCCGACCGACACCGAGCCAGCCGTGGATTGCCAGGTGTACAGAGCTTTACCGGCTTCAGCCAGTGCACTCTGTTTAGTATTCAAATCGGCCTGAGCCGTAGATAACTGCGCCTGCGTTGATTCAAGAGCTGCCTTTATTCCTTGATAACCAGCATCCTGTTCATATGAATTGTCAGGATACATGGAAATAATTTGGTCAATAGCGGTTTGGTAACTAGCTGCCTGTGCAGTTAAATCATTTACTGTCGTTTGTGCATCAGACACTTCTGTAAGCAGACTCTGATACTGAGTATTGCTGCCTAAAATGCTGTCCGCATCCGTAATTTTCCCGGACGGATCATAGCCTACAACGCCCTTATCAGTGCGAGCAACGGAGTTAGCACCAAGCGCTACGCCGCCATCAATGGTGACATTAGTGTTTCTACCAACAGCCACAGCATCACTCACCGTTGTTTCAAGAGCAGAATCAGCTGATCCGATAACAACATTATTGCTAACGCCAGTCAACGTGCGATTGTCACCAATCACAACAGCGGTCTTTGTATTGGTTACTTTGTTGTTAACACCGGTTACGGTCACATTATTTACATTCGTCGCCGTGTTATTATAGCCTGTGATTGCGTTATACTGGCTAATATTGCTGCTTGTACCGGTCAAGGTGTTGTTTACCCCAATGATGGAAGATGTACGAGTATAATCAGCCGTATTGCCACCACCGATGGCTAAAGTAGCACCACCGCTATTAGATTTCTTAATCGCACTCTGGAGTTTATCAACCATATCATCTACAGAGTCAGCGCCACTTGTCGGCATAGAAATTGATGTAATAGAGTTTGTAATCTTGTTGCCGGCGCCAAATACTAAGGAACCGTTGGAATTATCCGTAATATTACCTAAACCGACAATGGTATTGGCAATACCTTGATAAGAAGGAGAGAAGTAACTTCCACTTCCATTTGAACGAATGCTATTCAAAGAGCCCATTACGGTAGCACCAAAGTTTTGTGCACCATAAGCCCCGGTATTTGCCCTACCGCTACCATCAAAGCTACCGGTTGCAATAGAGTAGGAACCAACCATAGTCGAGAACAAGCCCTTATTGTAGGTATTCGTGCCTAAAGTGGTCTGATTTACATGGAAGCCGGTGTTATTATCCGTGATTTGTTTACCACCCATGGTGCCTTTGTATACACGGTCACCAATATCAATCGAGCCGGTACGACCAAACGCATTGGTACCGATAACGATGGATGTAGCTACGCGGCTAGCATCGGTCGGGTTATCATATCCACCGGAACCACGCTTCGGCCAGTTAGTCGGATCCATGCCCAATAAAGCTTCTTGTTCGCCACCACCGGTGAAGGCCACAGCACCTTTACCAATTACGATACTGCCTTCCAGAGCAATATTTTCAGAAACTTTGGCATCACTACCGATGACAATACTGCCCTTGCCACCGGAATATACATTAGTCCCCAAGGCTATCCCATTTTCACGTTGAGCTACAGAGTTCGGGCCGATAGCAATCGAATTTGTACCCTTAGCTCCATCATTATTCTGATTAGCTGTTAATTCAGATTTTACAGAGAAGTATTTAACCTTATTGGTTGCAAGATCTGCTGTTGTAGCAATACCGGTTACAGTAATCGGACTACCTTCATTCTGAGTAAGGGTTAATGTATTGCCACTTAAAGTTGCTCCAGTGAGGTACGTATTCTTCAAACCGGTTACAGTAACTTTTTCACCGGCAGAATCGGTTAATACCAAGGTGCCATCGGCTCCAACATAAGACACTGTACCACTAGCTAAAGTCGTATTCGTATCGGTAGATTTAATCGTATAGGTCGTAGCCCCATCATCAGCCACCGTGGATGTAATGGTTACATTATCGCCTTCTTTTAAGTCGACTTTATTAGCTTTCAACTGTGCCACGTTAACAGCATCCGTATCCTGAGTACCGGCAGCGACACCCGTAATCTGACGAGTCATATTATTCGATACATCGCCGACAGAGACCGAGCCTAAAGTCGAAGTCCAGGCAGTACCGGTCAACGTCTTCGCACTTGGGTTATAGCCGTCTACCCCTTTATCAACACTGGCCACAGAATTCGAGCCCAAAGCTACACCGTCATTGACAGTCGCATTGGCATTATAACCCATAACGACTACGTTATCAGCCGTCGTCGTCAAGGTCGTATCGGCTGCGGCACGGAGTGTCGTCGTCGCCGCTTTATTAGCACGGCCTAAGATAATGCTGTTGTCGGAACCAGTTACGGTACGATTATCACCGAGGAGTATCGTATTATTGGAATCTTCGACAGCATTTTCGTTACCTAAGTTAACAATGGAAGTAGAGCCGGATACAGTATTGTTACTACCGGTTACCGTCACATTCGTTACATTGGTACCCGTATTGTTATAGCCGGTCAAAGCATTATATTGGCTAATATTACTACTTGTGCCGGTCATTGTATTATTAACCCCAATGATGGAGGATGTCCGAGTATAGTTAGCACTGTTTCCACCACCAATAGCTAGTGTCGCACCACCACTATTAGAGCTCTTAATCGTAGATTGAAGCTTATCCACCATCGCATCTACAGAGTTAGCCCCACTCGTTGGCATGTAAATGTCGGTAATAGAATTGGTAATGGTATTACCTGCCCCAAACACCAGGGAGCCATTGGTATTATCTGTAATATTACCTAACCCTACAATCGTGTTAGCAATACCTTGGTAAGATGTCCCAGACCACCGATTTTCATTAGAGCGAACACTATTCAAAGAACCGATCACAGTTGCACCAAAGTTTTGTGCTGCATATCTACTTGAATTAGAATAGCCAGAACCGTCAAACCCTCCGGTAGTAATTGAGTAAGAACCTACCATCGTAGAGAACAAGCCTTTATTGTAGCTATTAGTCCCCAATGTAGTCTGATTTACATGTCCACCGGCATTTTTGTTAGAAATTTGCTTACCGCCCATGGTGCCTATATATGCACGGCCACCAATATCAATTGAACCTGTACGTGCATCAGAGTTAACACCTATGGCAATCCCGGTCGCAACTCTTGACGGATCTGTGGGTGTTTCATAGCCACCCCAGCCACCACCTGGCCAGTTGGTAGGGTCAAAGCCTAATTGAGCTTCCTGAAGCCCCCCACCGTTAAGGACGTAAGCATTTTTCCCAATAGCAATGCCACCTATTAAGCTTGCGTTAGAAGCAACGCTAGCCTTATCACCAATAGCAATCGTACTGGGTGTATCGGCAAACGCACCTGTACCTAAAGCGATTGCATTCGTGGAATTTTTATTAACCCAAACGCCTGAGCCACCATATAATGCATTTGTAGTATCGGCTTGTTTAACAGCAATTTGAGTGCGTAACGCTGTTGCCAAACCCTTAATTTGTGCCACGTTAACGGCATCAGTATCCTGTGTACCGGCAGCTACGCCAATGATTTGCCGAGTCTGATTACCACCATTCCCGATAGCTAATGCACCATTATTGGCACGCCAGGTAGCATTAATATTATCTAACACTCTTGTGGTGTTAGTTGCGAAATCATAGCCCGGACTACCTGCATTCCCCTTAACCGTATTACCATCCGAATCCGTAGTATCTGCTACATATCCGTATCGATTAGCAATGGAATTTACACCTAAAGAAATGCCACCCGTTGCCTGTACATTAGTGTTTCGGCCGATTGCTATGCCATCATACCCACCGGTAGCACTCTGGGTATCTGTAGCCGCTACTGTCTTTGTAATCGTAGAGTTTTGACCAATTGCGATACCATATTGAGAATCTGTATCTACCTTAGCTGTATTCCCTAAAGCAATACCATTTACTGCAGCAACATTCGTATTATTGCCGATAGAAATGCCATAATCAGCAGTCGTTTGTACTTTTGCATCCCGACCAATAGCTACTGATCGTTTTGCACCAGCACCGCCAGTTTGAGTTAAAGTCCCTAAATTATTACCATTTATAGAGGTTGCTACAGTGTCTCCATTTGCATGAATATAAACATTAGACACCGCATCTTTAAGTTGTTTTACATTGACCGCGTCCGTATCTTGTGTACCGGCGGCAACACTCGTGATTTGTCGAGTAATACCACTACCATTACCAATAGATAATGCGCCTCTATTAGCGGTCCATGTAGCCGTCGTCAAAGTAGAGTTTGCATTTGTTTTTGGATCCCATCCAGGAGAACCGGCATTGCCTTTTACTGTCACATTACCGTCTGAATCTTTAGTATCAGCTATATAGCCAGATCGATTAGCAACGGCATTTGAACCTATAGCAACACCATCGTTGACTTGCGCCTGAGCACTGTTTCCGATTGCTACACCATTAACAGCTGTAACATTCGTATTATTACCGATAGAAATGCCGTAATCAGCAGTCGTTTGTACTTTTGCATCCCGACCAATAGCTACAGATCGCTTAGCACCGGCACCTCCAGTTTGAGTTAAAGTTCCTAAATTATTACCATTTATAGATGTTGCTACAGTGTCTCCATTTGCATGAATGTAAACATTAGACACAGCCTCTTTAAGTTGTTTCACATTGACTGCGTCCGTATCCTGTGTGCCGGCCGCTACACTTGTGATTTGTCGAGTGATATTACTACCATTACCAATAGATAATGCACCTCTATTAGCGGTCCATGTCCCATTAGTCAAAGTAGAATTAGCATTTGTTTTGGGATCCCATCCTGGAGAACCTGCATTTCCTTTAACGGGATTACCATCTGAGTCTGTAGAGTCAGCCACATATCCATTTCGATTAGCAACGGCATTTGAACCTATAGCAACGCCATCGATGACTTGCACCTGAGCACTGTTTCCGACTGCTACACCACCAGCCGCCGTAACATTCGTATAATTACCGATAGAAATGCCATAATCAGCAGTTGTTTGTACTTTTGCGTCTCGACCAATGGCTACAGACCGTTTAGCCCCTGCTCCCGCAGTTTGAGTTAGGGTTCCGATATTATTGCCAATTATAGATGTCGCCGCCGTATCTGTATAATTGGCATGAATAACTACATTAGACACAGCATCTTTTAGTTGTTTTACATTGACCGCGTCCGTATCTTGTGTGCCGGCTGCTACATTAATAATTTGGCGAGTTTCACCATTACGACCTATAGATACCGCACCTTTATTGGCAGTCCAAGTCCTATTATTCCACAAAGAAGAATCTGCATTAGCATTTGTCTTCGGATCCCACCCCGGAGAACCGGCATTACCTTTAACGGTAACATTACCATCAGAATCTGTTGTATCTGCCACATAACCAGATCGATTAGCAATTGAATTGTAGCCTAATGCAACGCCATCAGTAACTTGAACTTGAGCACTATTACCAAGAGCAACACCACGAGTGCCCCCCGATGCAGCCGTAGTAGCTGTAGCTTCGACTTCGTTGGTTGTACTAGCGCCAAAACCAATTACTACCGCATTCGACGCATTGACGCTACTATTTCTACCAATTGCTACGCTATTATCTTTATTCGCTTTCGCATTCTGACCAAGCGCTACCGCATAAGCTCCTGAAGCTCCAGCGGTTTGACCAATAGAAACAGACAAATTACCGGTTGCACTAGAATTAGTACCCATAGCTATGGCATCTGAATTTTCTGCCTTAGCACCCGTGCCCACAGCAATAGCATTCACATAATTAGCTTGGGCACCATACCCTACAGCAACAGAGTTACGATTATTGGCTTGTGCATTCATACCAACAGCAACAGCTGCATTATTATTAGCACTTGAATTAGTACCGATAGCGATCCCAGGACCTTCCCCTGCCGGATTCGTAGCGGTAGCCGCAAATACATTGCCCACCGTAAAACCAGAGCATAACGCCGTTACAGCCAATACGGCCGCAACGGTTTTACCGGCGTTTAATTTTGTCGATACGGGCTTACTGTGACTCTTTGCTATTTCAGAAACTACGATATAGCAATTCTTTACTTTGCTCCAAATGACCTTGTAAATCCTATTCATATCGCTTTCCTCCTAAAAGGTTGATGATAAACTTACACGAACCAACTAAACAACAGATATTTTTCCGACATTAAATTTCAGCAGACTTATAACTTGGCTTGCGAGCCTTCATTCAGCTATGAATATTACCCCAAGCATAAACTTGCCCTATATTATCCCCTCCATAAAATCCAAATTTTTAAATTAACTCGTTAATTTAAATACTGTATCACAATTATTCTGGATAATTAGTACGATATATCCTTATGTTATTATTCTATATACTATTTATTTTATTGTCAATTAGCTTACATTAATATAACAATATAAAACTATTTACGTTAGTTTTAACTATTTTCCAGTTAATTATATACGACTTAATCGTGTAAATAAAAATTCAAATACTTTCAAGATAACCCGGTTCAAGTGAGATGATACCGTTTAATCTCCACTAATTTACTAATTTCTACCTATATAAATCCAAATTTCATCATCACGCCAAGATAATTCAACGCAACAATTGTATGCTATTTTTCAACCAACTACATTCCTTTCTTTTCACTGTATAAATTCCTCCATATTATTATCAGAAATATAACAGTTGTATATAAGCACGAGATCAATACATCCGCCTATCAATAATGACCTGGAAATGAATATAGTAGGAAATCCATAATACATGAATAAAAAAACCGAGGCCCTTCTCAAAAGAAGAGCCTCGGTCTTACGCAGATAATCGCTTTGCTTATTTCGTCAAAGCGGCAATCGCCTGCATCAATTGTTCAATCTTTCTATTTTGTTCTTCTAATTGCTGGCTCTGAGCTTCAATCTTATCGTTTTGAGCAGACAGTTGTTCGCTCTGAGCTTCGATCTTGCTGTTTTGAGCTTGGAGCTGGCCACTCTGATCGGCTACGACCGATTTCAAGCTGTCGATTTCCTGAGCCATGGCTTGCTTCGACTGGTAGCTGCCCGTTTCACCTTCACCAATTCTCCAGGTTACGCCGGCATTGACCATGTTTTCACCTCCGCCGTAGGACGAACCGATGCTGACCATGGTATCGTAGTTGGGCCGATAGAACGCGCCAAGGGCAACAGCATTGGCCCCGCGGTAATTACCGACGCCGGCCGTGACTTCCCATTTAGAATCGGAGCTGTATTCCAACGGATGGAGTGCTGCCAAGGCTGCGGCTCCGGCTCCGACGCGATTGACGCGACTGTCGAGTTTCCCGATGCGGTTATTCATCTGGTTCATGCCCGTCCCGATAGCACTGACGGTTCTGTCGAACTGGCCTTTATTGATAGCGTCCGTTGCTTCCACGGCATCACCGACGTTGTGGATGACATTGCCGCCCATGCTGACGTTGTTGTTTTCGACGGTGATGTTTTTCGACGAATCTTCATTCTTAATCGTCAATCCGCCATTGTTGATGGTCGTGTTGCCCGTCGTGACTGAGCCCGTCGTAACGACTTCATTGGTGATGACGGTCTTGCTGTCACCCGTGCCAATGGTAACGTTGTCGTTGCTGATAGAAACGTTGCCAATATTGGCTTTTTCCGAAACCGTCAGCTCTTTCGTCGTCATCGAGTTCGATGTTACCGACTCAAGATCCTTGAGGTTCTTAGACAACTTGATGTCAAAACCGCTGCCGGCCGTGTTATTAACGACGCCGATGTTGCCGTCGGTTAATTTACTTGCATCAGAGATTCCGCCTTTAAGATCTAAAACGTCATCTTTGCCGCGTTTGATGACTTCACCGGTATCGCTGTTAAAGCCTCGTTTAGAGTTGTTGATATCATCAATTTTACCATCGAATTGGCCAACAATATCTTTTAATTGACCTTCCGTAGCAGCTCGATCGGGGACGTAGCCTTTTTCATCAGGCTTCCAAGTCGTGTTTTCAAGGCCGGTGATGAATTTACCTTTTTCAGTAACAGGATTGCCGTCGGCATCAACCTTCGCCGTGCCGTCGGCATTTTTAACAGCCACATCTTGGTTCCCCATGACAATACTGCCGTTAGAGCCGTCACCAATCGTAACTTGGCCTTTGGAGCCATCAACAAGAACTTGGTTGTCACCGGTACCAGCTGTTACCGTGGACTTAGTCCCATCGACGACCACTTTATTAGTACCACCATCTCCAGCGCTGATGATACCTTCGTTGCCCTTAATAGCGACATTATTACCATCTTTATCGCCGAAGGAGAGGTTGTCACTTAAGGCAACTTCTGTCCCTGCACCATTAGGCAGCTCAGTTACGGTAATATTTTTACCGGCTACGACTTTATTGGCTGTAATCGTCGAGGAAAGGCCATCATAGGCAGCTTTCAACTGGTCTTCTGTAGCCGCACGGCCGCTTACGATACCATCTGTCGAAGGATTCCAAGCCGTATTGGCCAAACCGGTAACGTATAAGCCGCTTTCAGTCTTACTGCTGGCACCATTATATGTTACAGACTGATTAGCAATGTAAATACCACCGGTAACTACACCATCTTTTTCAGTACCGCCTATGCGAGCGCTGTCGATACCGGACAAGTCCTTAGCAAGTTTAATCTGTAAGCCGTCATCAGTTTTAACAACGCCGACATTGTTGACGCTGGACAACAAGCTATTGCCGTCTGCATCCGTTGCAGCTACACCACCATAGATGGATAAGGTTTCACCATTTTTCTTGGTGATCGTAGCGTCATCGGACGTATCGTCACCAGTGAATTTCAGGTTGGCGCTGCTAACGGCTGAATCCATTTCACTCTTAGATGCAATATCACCTACTTCAAAGGATGTATCGTCGTTACGGGTAATGGTCAACTTGTTATCTTTAAAGGTTGCGCCCGTAATGTACTTATCCTGCAGGCCGCCAATTTCAACGGTACTTCCATCCTGCATGGTCAAGGTCATCGTGCCCACTCCGGCATCGGTGTATTCCAACTTGCTGGATTGAATCGTACTGCCTTTGAGCTGGCCTAAGTTGACGATATCCGTATCTTCCGTACCGGCAGCGACATTGGTGATCTTATTGCCGCCATTGTCGAGGCCGGTATTGGTCAATTTTACGGATGAAACAATCGGATTTTCTACGGCACTTACGGTAGTACCATCGGATTTCGTGTAGACATTATTCGTCGCATCGTAGGTAGCATCGGACAGGTCGGAGTACCACTTGCCGTCTTGGCCTTGAACCAAGGTATTGCCGTCAGCGTCTTTCGCTCCCGTAGGGGTAAAGGTAATGCTGCCGTCGCCCATAGAGATATCTTTTGCAAGTTTCACCTTAAGGGCGTCGTTTTCTTTGACGACACCGATGTTATTGGCAGCCGTAAATTCAGTAGCACCGCCAAGAATGTTGAGAGTTTCCCCATTTTTCTTGGTGATCGTAGCATCAGCAGACGCATCGTCACCGGTAAATTTCAGGTTAGCACTGCCAACAGCTGAATCCATATCACTCTTAGAAGCAATATCACCTACTTCAAAGGATTTATCATCGTTACGGGTAATGGTCAACTTGTTGTCTTTAAATGTTGCCCCTGTAACGTACTTATCCTGAAGGCCGCCAATTTCGACGGTACTCCCATCCTGCATGGTCAAGGTCACCGTACCGACTCCGGCATCGGTGTATTCGACCTTGCTCGAGCCGATCGTACTTCCTTTGAGCTGACCTAAGTTGACGATATCCGTATCTTCCGTACCGGCAGCGACATTAGTAATCTTGTTACCACCATTGTCAAGACCTGTATCGGTCAAGGTAACGGCCGAAACAATCGGATTTTCTACAGCGCTTACAGTAGTTCCGTCAGCTTTGGTGTAGACATTATTGGTCGAATCATAGGTAGCATCGGACAAGTCAGAGTACCACTTACCATCTTCACCCTGTACCAAGGTATTGCCGTCAGCGTCTTTTGCTCCCGTAGGTGCAAAGGTAATACTACCATCGCCCATGGAAATGTCTTTTGCCAGCTTAACCTTAAGAGCATCGTTTTCTTTGACGACGCCAATGTTATTGGCAGCCGTAAATTCAGTAGCACCGCCAAGAACATTAAGGGTAGCACCATTGATCTTCGTAATCGTGCCACTTTCAGACGTATCGTCGCCGGTGAACTTCAGATTTACTTTACTGTTTTCACCAATAATGTCGTCGGTCGTGGCAATCTTATCGACTTCAAACTTTTCATTGTCGTTTCTGGTAATGGTCAGCTTATTCCCATCCAGGCTCGCTCCGGTAATGTACTTATCCTGCAGGCCGCCAATTTCAACGGTACTTCCATCCTGCATGGTTAAGGTCATCGTGCCCACTCCAGCGTCGGTGTATTCCAACTTGCTGGACTGAATCGTACTGCCTTTGAGCTGACCCAAGTTGACGATATCCGTATCTTCCGTACCGGCTGCAACGTTGGTGATCTTATTGCCTCCATTGTCGAGGCCCGTATTGGTCAAGGTAACGGCCGAAACGATCGGATTTTCTACAGCGCTTACAGTAGTTCCATCAGCTTTGGTGTAGACATTATTGGTCGCATCATAAGTAGCGTCGGACAGGTCGGAGTACCACTTGCCGTCTTGGCCTTGGACCAAGGTATTGCCGTCAGCGTCTTTTGCTCCCGTAGGTGCAAAGGTAATGCTGCCGTCCCCCATGGAAATGTCTTTTGCAAGTTTTACTCTCAGAGCCTCGCCGTCTTTGACGACACCAATGTTGTTGGCCGACGTAAATTCAGTAGCACCGCCAAGAATATTAAGGGTTTCACTGTTTTTCTTGGTGATCGTAGAATCAGCAGACGTATCGTCACCGGTGAACTTCAGGTTTACTTTACTGTTTTCACCAATAATGTCGTCAGTCGTAGCAATCTTATCGACTTCAAACTTTTCATTGTCGTTTCTGGTAATGGTCAGCTTATTTCCATCCAGGCTAGCTCCGGTAATGTATTTATCCTGCAGACCACCAATTTCGACGGTACTTCCATCCTGCATGGTCAAGGTCATCGTGCCCACTCCGGCATCGGTGTATTCCAACTTGCTGGATTGAATCGTACTGCCTTTGAGCTGGCCTAAGTTGACGATATCCGTATCTTCCGTACCGGCAGCGACATTGGTGATCTTATTGCCGCCATTGTCGAGGCCGGTATTGGTCAATTTTACGGATGAAACAATCGGATTTTCTACGGCACTTACGGTAGTACCATCGGATTTCGTGTAGACATTATTCGTCGCATCGTAGGTAGCATCGGACAAATCAGAATACCACTTGCCGTCTTGGCCCTGAACCAAGGTCTTGCCGTCAGCGTCTTTTGCTCCCGTAGGTGCAAAGGTAATGCTGCCGTCACCCATAGAAATGTCTTTGGCAAGTTTTACTCTCAGAGCCTCGCCGTCTTTGACGACTCCGATGTTATTGGCTGTAGTAAATTCAGTAGCACCACCGAGGACATTGAGTGTAGCACCATTGATTTTGGTAATCGTGCCATTTTCGGATGTATCGTCACCGGTGAACTTCAGGTTTACTTTACTGTTTTCACCAATAATGTCGTCAGTCGTGGCAATCTTATCAACTTCAAACTTTTCATTGTCGTTGCGAGTTATAGTCAGCTTATTGCCATCCAGACTAGCTCCGGTAATGTACTTATCCTGCAGGCCGCCAATTTCAACGGTACTTCCATCCTGCATGGTTAAGGTCACCGTACCTACACCGGAATCGGTGTATTCGACCTTACTCGATCCGATCGTACTTCCTTTGAGCTGACCTAAGTTGACGATGTCCGTGTCTTCCGTACCGGCAGCGACATTGGTGATCTTATTGCCGCCATTGTCGAGGCCGGTATTGGTCAAGGTAACGGCCGAAACGACCGGATTTTCTACGGCGCTTACAGTAGTGCCATCGGACTTAGTATAGACATTATTGGTCGCATCATAAGTCGCATCGGACAAATCAGAATACCACTTGCCGTCTTGGCCCTGTACCAAGGTATTGCCGTCAGCGTCTTTTGCTCCTGTAGGTGCAAAGGTAATGCTGCCATCACCCATGGAAATGTCTTTTGCCAGCTTAACTTTCAGTGCGTCATTTTCTTTGACGACGCCGATGTTATTGGCAGTCGTAAATTCACTGGCTCCGCCGAGGACATTGAGTGTAGCACCATTGAGCTTCGTAATCGTGCCATTTTCGGACGTATCGTCACCGGTGAACTTCAGGTTTACTTTACTGTTTTCACCAATAATGTCGTCAGTCGTGGCAATCTTATCGACTTCAAACTTTTCATTGTCGTTTCTGGTAATGGTCAACTTATTGCCATCCAGGCTAGCTCCGGTAATGTACTTATCCTGCAGGCCGCCAATTTCAACGGTACTTCCGTCCTGCATGGTTAAGGTTACGGTTCCTACTCCGGCATCGGTGTATTCAACCTTACTCGATCCGATCGTACTTCCTTTGAGCTGACCTAAGTTGACGATGTCCGTATCTTCCGTACCGGCAGCGACATTAGTGACCTTATTGCCGCCATTGTCAAGACCCGTATTGGTCAAGGTAACGGCCGAAACAATCGGATTTTCTACGGCGCTTACAGTAGTTCCGTCAGCTTTCGTGTAAACATTATTCGTCGCATCATAGGTAGCATCGGACAGGTCAGAGTACCACTTACCATCTTCACCCTGTACCAAGGTATTGCCGTCAGCGTCTTTTGCTCCCGTAGGTGCAAAGGTAATGCTGCCGTCGCCCATGGAAATGTCTTTTGCCAGCTTAACTTTCAGTGCGTCATTTTCTTTTACGACACCGATATTATTAGCTGCCGTAAATTCACTCGCTCCACCGAGGACATTGAGGGTGGCACCATTTATCTTCGTAATCGTGCCATTTTCAGACGTATCGTCACCAGTGAACTTCAAGTTAACTTTACTGTTTTCACCAATAATGTCGTCGGTCGTGGCAATCTTATCGACTTCAAACTTTTCATTGTCGTTTCTGGTAATGGTCAGCTTATTCCCATCCAGGCTCGCTCCGGTAATGTACTTATCCTGCAGGCCGCCAATTTCAACGGTACTTCCATCCTGCATGGTTAAGGTCATCGTGCCCACTCCAGCGTCGGTGTATTCCAACTTGCTGGACTGAATCGTACTGCCTTTGAGCTGACCCAAGTTGACGATATCTGTGTCTTCCGTCCCGGCTGCAACGTTGGTGATCTTATTGCCGCCATTGTCGAGGCCCGTATTGGTCAAGGTAACGGCCGAAACGATCGGATTTTCTACGGCACTTACGGTAGTTCCGTCAGCTTTGGTGTAGACATTATTGGTCGCATCGTAGGTAGCACCGGACAGGTCAGAGTACCACTTCCCATCTTCACCCTGTACCAAGGTATTGCCGTCAGCGTCTTTTGCTCCCGTAGGTGCAAAGGTAATGCTGCCGTCACCCATAGTAAGGTTCTTAGCCAACTTAACCTTAAGTGCATCGTTTTCTTTGACGACACCGATGTTATTGGCTGTGGTAAATTCACTGGCTCCGCCAAGAACATTGAGGATTTCACCGTTTTTCTTGGTGATCGTAGAATCAACAGACGTATCATCCCCGGTGAATTTCAGGTTAGCACTGCTAATGGCTGAATCCATGTCGCTCTTAGATGCAATATCCCCTACTTCAAAGGATGTATCGTCATTACGGGTAAAGGTCAACGTGTTGTTTTCAAGTTTCGCTTCTTTAACGAATGTATCCTTCAGGCTGTCAATCGTAACTTTACTGCCGTCCTGCATCGTCAAGGTAATGGTCCCCGAACCGTCAGCACCATAGGTTACATCACTCGATTTGATCATACTGCCTTTAAGCTGGCCTAAATTGACGATGTCCGTGTCTTCCGTGCCGGCTGCAACGTTTGTGATCTTATTCCCGCCATTGTCGAGACCCGTATTGGTCAATTTTACGGATGAAACGACCGGATTTTCTACGGCACTTACGGTAGTTCCGTCAGCTTTCGTATAGACATTATTGGTCGCATCATAGGTTGCGTCGGACAAGTCGGTGTACCACTTACCATCTTCCCCCTGCACCAAGGTATTGCCGTTAGCGTCTTTTGCTCCCGTAGGTACGAAGGTAATGCTCCCGTCACCCATAGTAAGGTTCTTAGCCAATTTAACATTGAGAGTACCCGTCGTATCATCGGCTACGACGCCAATATTATTATCTGTCAAAGAATCAGTATTGCCACCGACAACATTCAATGTAGCTCCTAAATCACGATGAATAATCGTATCGCCATCACCTTTGAAGTTGAGACCGGCTGTACCGGCCGCTTTAAGTTGAGCCACATTGACGGCATCCGTATCTTCAGTCCCGGCTGCCACATTGATAATTTGGCGAGTATTGCCGGTCTTACCAACAGACACGGCCCCTAATCCGGATTTCCAAGTGCCGGCGGCATCATTAGTATGATCGGTTCCGGATGCATCATAACCGACAACACCCGCACTTACATTCGCTAAAGATTGATCGCCCAGGGCAACAGCATAATCCACATTCTCTACTTTAGCACCACGACCTATAGCGGTACCATTTCTCGAACCACTTACTGTAGCAGAAGCACCTATAGCCGTGCCACTTACCGAGTTAGTCACCTTGGCAGTTGCACCAAGTGCAGTCGCACTGCCTGAAGTTGTTACTTGAGCACTACCGCCAATTGCAACTGAACTTGTGGATTTTTCTCCCACAACAGCTCCAGATCCGATAGCTACACCATATTGACTATCGACCTTCTTAAATCCGTTAGTGGCATTACCTGTTCCTCTACCGATAGCAATGGATTCTCGATCGGTCGTTATAGCATTCGTACCGATGGCAACAGAATTATCACCACCGGCTACCGCTTCAGTACCGCCGGCGAAAGAATTCTTTCCGGTTGCCTGATTGGCAAACCCTACGGCTGTTCCCTGAGTCCCCGATGCCACACTATTCTGACCAACAGCTAGAGCGCCTTCAGCACTGGCTGCCGCATCAGCATAAGTATCTCCTTTAGGTTCCATATCAAGGTACTTAAGGCCGATTTGCACGCCGGCTCCATCTTGTTTTAATTTAATACCTCTACCGGCTTCTAAAGTCACCGTATCGCCGACATTTATCTGTTTTGGATCTCCTTCGACAGTAGCATCATTTTCTGATTTTGAATCTGAACCTCTAGCAACAGCAAGGGTCCAACCTTTATCTACTTTTACTTTCAATTTGTTCAGCTGTGCTACGTTGACGGCATCTGTATCTTCGGTCCCGGCTGCTACATTGGTAATCTGTCGGGTTAAGCCCGTTTCACTATCACCTACTGAAACAGCTGCCCCGGTTGCCTGCCAAGTGGATACAAGTTTATTCGCTTCCGAAACTTTGGTCTGTAAATCGGCTCGAGCAGCTTCGAATTCTGTATTGAGGGATTTTATTTGTTCAATGATTTCCGACTGGCGAGTTTCATCAGCCGTATTAGCTTCATTTTGCAAGGCAATAATCTGATTTGCCAAGGACGTTACATTAGTCTGCGCCGTTGCAATTTCTGTCTGCAAGTTATCATAGGTTGCTTTATTATTACCAAGAAGGACATCTTGTGACGTAATCGTACCGCTCGGATCATAGCCCAAGACACCAGATCCTATATTCGTCTTGGAATCACTGCCAAGAGCTACGCCGCCTTCAATATTAGCGGTAGAACTTTCACCCAAAGCCGTCGCCGATTTAGCTGATGCATTGGCTCCAGAACCAATAGCCGTAGCAAAAGCGCCGTCAGATACAGCTTCACTACCGAAAGAACTGGAGAAATGACCACTGGACTTAGCACCAAAGCCGGTCGCCAATGAATTAATACCGGATGCCGTAGCTTCACCACCAACGACGGTTGCCTGATAGCCGGTACCTTTCGCTTCATCACCTAAGGCTATGGACTGCATTCCCGTTGCATTGGCTTCACTGCCTATTGCGATGGAGCCATGGCTTTCAGCCGCAGCATAATCGCCCACAGCAGTAGAACCTATACCGGACGCATTGGCAAAATCGCCCAGGGCGATGGAATTATAATTAGTTGCTTTAGCTTTTTGCCCCATAGCCGTTGCGTTAGGCGCCGTTGCCGAGGCAAAAACACCGATTGCTATCGCATCATCACCGGTGGCACCGTCGTTGTTTTCATTATCATTTTCACCTAAAGATTTTTTATTGATCGACACAAAAGAAATCTTATTGGCATCAACAGTCGAGCCCAACGCTTTCAATTGTGCAACGTTGACGGCATCCGTATCCTGAGTACCGGCAGCGACACCGACGATTTGACGCGTTTGGGTAGCTGTTGTAATCGCCCCATCAGCATTCTCTGCCGAAACACCTATTGCTACAGCACCCAAAGTGGAGCGCCAAGTCGGCGATGTTTGTTCATCATCGGTTAACGTTACAGATGTAGGGATATAGCCACGCATATTAGCCGGAACGATATTGTATGAGTCGGCCCCCAAGGCAACACCGCCAACACTATAAGACTTTGCCGATTTACCAATAGCTAACGATCTCTCAACATTTGCTCTGGCACTCGGGCCGATAGCCATAGAATCAGTGCCCAAAGCATTAACATTGTCGTTATTATCTGTATCAGTGGTCGATACGGCAAAATAATGGACTCTGTGTTTCTCAATCTTCGTATCTAATTTCTTTAATTGTGCTACGTTCACTGCATCTGTATCTTGACTACCGGCAGCCACCCCGACGATTTGTCTAGTCACAGTAGCTGCTTCTCCAGCATTTTGAACTCCTACAGATACGGCCCCCAAAGATGACCGCCATGTAGGTGAAAAAATTTCAAGACCATCTAAATTTGTATAAAGAGGAATATAACCAATTCCATTAGAACCAACATTGGCTACAGAACCGGCGCCAATCGCTACTCCATCGTCAGTATTGACGGTGGCACCTGCCCCTATAGCAACACCACTGGCATTGGAAGCCGAAGACCCCGAGCCCACAGCAACCCCACTGCCGGAACCTGCCGTATTATTAGCCGCACCAGCGATACCAGTCATGCCGAGCGAAAGGGCCAAGACTGCCAGCGTCACAGCCACTTTTTGACCGGCCTGCGCTTTGCCAGACTTCGTCTTTCCGCTGCGCTTTGCCAGCTCCGACACGACGACATAGCAATGCCTTACTTTACTCCAAATAACCTTATACTGTTTATTCATATTCAAGCCCCCTAGTCCTTTATAATCATAACAGTTAGATGTCATTTAAAACTAATCGTTAGCTTATTATTCCAATTTTATTTTATATATCTGCATAATAACTGTCAATTAATTGTCGATATTTTTATTGTAATATACTCATCAATTCATTTGCAGTATAGGAGAGCCGTATATTTCTAATAAAATATTTTTTTCATAAAAACAAAAAAAGCACCGGAAATCCCTATATTACAAAGAATTTTCGGTGCTTCTGAGGCCATCATCTTCCGATGGCTATGAAACATTATTTATTTTTGGTTAACTCTGCCATAGCCGCCATCAGCTCTTCAATCTTTTGGTTCTGAGCTTCAATTTGTTCATGTTGCTGAGATAAAGCTGATTCCAAATTATTAATTCTTTGTGCCATGGCTTGCTTCGATGGATAAGTACCCGTTTCGCCTTCGCCAATTCTCCAAGTTACGCCGGCGTTGACCATATTTTCACCGCCGCCGTAGGATGAACCGATGCTGACCATGGTATCGTAGTTGGGCCGATAGAAAGCCCCGAGGGCAACGGCATTGGCCCCGCGGTAATTACCGACGCCGGCCGTAACTTCCCATTTAGAATCGGAGCTGTATTCCAACGGATGCAGTGCTGCCAAAGCTGCAGCACCGGCACCGACCCGGTTGACGCGACTGTCGAGTTTCCCGATGCGGCTATTCATCTGGTTCATGCCCGTTCCGATAGCAGCGACGGTTCTGTCGAACTGGCCTTTATTGATGGCGTCCGTTGCTTCCGTCGCTTCACCAACATTATGAATCGCGTTGCCGCCCATGTTGACGTTGTTGTTATTGATGGTAATGTTCTTCGACGAATCTTCATTTACAATCGTCAAGCCATCGTTGTTGATCGTCGTGTTGCCCGTCATGACTGAGCCGGTCATAACATGTTCATTAGTGATGATGGTCTTGCTGTCGCCAGTGCCGATGGTAACGTTGTCATTGCTGATGGAAACGTTGCCAATATTGGCTTTTTCCGTTACCGTTATTTCTTTCGTTTCTATCGAATCGAGGCCTTTGATATCTTTAGCAAGTTTAATGTCGAGGCCGTTACTGCCATTTCCAACAACACCAATATTGCCTTCAGATAACTTGTTGACGTCGGCACCGCCTTTCAGATTCAGCGCCTCACCCAATTTGACCTTTGCTTCGCCGCTGTCTCCGGCAAAGTCACGAGTGCCAACACCGATGGTATCTGTAATGTCTTTAACGGAATCCGCTACATCCTTCAACTGGCCTTCTGTTGCAGCACGATCAGGTACATAGCCATTTTCGTCAGGATTCCAAGTCGTGTTGTCTAGGCCGGTGATGAATTTACCTTTTTCGGTAACAGGATTTCCGTCAGCATCAACTTTCGCCGTGCCATCAGCATTTTTAACCGCCACTTCTTGATTGCCCATGACGAGTTTACCATTCGTCCCATCTCCAATGGTTACTTGGCCTGCAGCACCATCTACATTCACAGTATTATCTCCCGTACCAGCCGTTACCGTAGACTTAGTCCCATCGACGACCACTTTATTAGTACCACCATCTCCGGCGCTGATGATACCCTCATTGCCCTTAATAGCTACGTTATTACCGTCTTTATCGCCAAAGGAGAGGTCGTCACTCAGTGCAACTTCGGTGCCTGCACCATTTTCAAGTTCAGTTACGGTAATATTTTTACCGGCTACGACTTTATTGGAGCCTATCGTTGACGAAAGTCCGTCATAGGCAGCTTTCAACTGATCTTCCGTAGCAGCACGTCCGCTTACGATACCATCGGTAGACGGATTCCAAGCCGTATTGGCCAAACCGGTAACGTATAAGCCGCTTTCAGTCTTACCGCTGGCACCATTATATTTTACATCTTGATTAGCAATGTAAATGCCACCCGTAATTTCACCATCTTTTAGAGTCCCTCCGATACGGGCACTGTCGATGCCGGATAAATCTTTAGCGAGTTTAATCCTTAAATTCCCGTTGTCCGATACGACGCCAATGTTATTTTCAGTGAGCTTATCCTTATCAGCTCCGCCAAAGATATTGAGCGTTTCACCGTTCTTCTTGGTAATCACAGCATCTTCAGACGTATCATCACCAGTGAACTTCAGGTTTACTTTGCTGTTTTCCCCGACAAGGTCGTCGGTAGTCGCAATCTTATCTATTTCAAATTTTTCATCATCATTGCGAGTAAGGATCAACTTATTACCATCTAAGCTAGCTTTGGTAATGTACTTATCTTGCAAGCCGCCAATTTCAACGGTACTTCCATCCTGCATCGTCAAGGTCATCGTACCTACACCGGCGTCTGTGTATTTCAACTTGCCGGATTCAATCGTACTGCCCTTGAGCTGTTTCAAGTTGACGATATCCGTATCTTCCGTACCGGCTGCAACGTTGGTGATCTTATTGCCGCCATTGTCGAGACCCGTATTGCTTAACTTAACTTCTGAAACCGTCGGATTTTCTACAGCGGTTAAGGTTGTACCGTCCTTGGTGTAGGTCTGACTATCTGCATCGTAGACGGCGTCCGTCAAATCCGTATACCACTTGCCGTCCTGACCTTGAACCAAGGTATTGCCGGAATCATCTTTAGCTCCTGCAAAGGTAACACTGCCATTGCCCATAGAGATATCTTTCGCGAGTTTGACCTTAAGAGCATCGTTTTCTTTTACGACGCCGATGTTATCGGCTGCCGTAAATTCACTGGCTCCGCCAAGAATGTTGAGGATGGCACCATTGATCTTAGTAATCGTGCCATTTTCGGACGTATCGTCACCGGTGAATTTCAAGTTTACTTTCCCGGCTTCAGTCGTAAGATCCGCTTTAGTTGCAAGATTATCAACTTTAAAGCTTTCGTCGTCATTACGTTTAATGGTCAATGTATTATTTTCAAACGTAACAGCATCAACATACTTATCAGTAAGACCACTTACAGTTACAGTACCCTTAGTACCATTAGCATCGGTATTCAAGGTAATAGTTCCGGTTCCGTCAGTACCGTATTTAACAGCACCATCGGTCACCTGCGTATCAATGGCATTTACAGTGTACTTCGTATAGCCTGCAGATGAATCTGTATCTACAGTCTTAATATTGGTGCCGGCTACAACTTCAACTTTAGCAGCTTTAAGCTGAGCAACGTTGACAGCATCCGAATCTGCACTACCGGCTGCTACATTCGTAATTTGGCGAGACAATCCGGTTGTACTGTTACCTACAGAGACAGCACCTGTATTGGATTGCCATGCACCGGTAAGTTTCCGATAATTGTTACCTGCTTCTTCAAAAGCTTGTTTTTTTGCTTCATTATTTCTGTCAGCGTTATATGCATTGTAGGCCGCTTGCCATGCAGCGCTCGCATCTTTCATGGCTTGTGTCAATTCAAAAGATTTACCGGTAGAAGGATCATATCCAAGAACGCCCGGATTTCTATTTGCTAAGGAATATGCGCCTAACGCTACACCTTGCGCTACATTTTCTACTTTCGAGAAACTACCGAGGGCCATGGCATAGGCCGACTTCGTTACTGTTGCAGTGTTGCCTAATGCCGTCGCACGTTCTGAATCCGTTATGGTAGCCGTATTCCCTATTGCAGTGGCACGCAATGAATTGCTTATATTACTAAAACTTCCGACTGCAGTAGCGTGCTCCGAACCGTTTACTTCCGCTCGAGCCCCGAAAACGCTGGCATCCTTAGAGTTTTCTCCCACATAAGCTTCATCACCAACAACAGTAACGAAAGCACTATCAGCCTTTTTATACCCACCGGTCGGATCATTTTCTATGACTCTTCTACCGCTCCCGATAGCGATAGAGCCATCTAACTTAGCTGTCGCATAACTACCGATAGCCACAGAGCTCATGTTTGCTTCGGAGTCCGCACCAATGGCAACAGAGTGTTGTCCTGAAACGGCATTATATCCGACGGCAGTACCTCGTTGTTCCATGACCTTGCTGTTTTGCCCTATAGCCAGAGAAGCAGCCCCAGTGGCCTGTGCAGCGTTAATATTACCGCCTCCTGGTTCCACATCGATGAACTTGAGTCCGATTTGTACGTTTGAGCCATCTTGCTGCAGTTTAATACCTCTGCCGGCCTTCAAAGTGACCGTATCACCGGAAGCTATTTTTTTAGAATCTCCTTCTACCGTTACATCGGCATCTGATGTAGTGCCTGAACCTCTAGCGACAGCCAGCGTCCAACCTTTATCTAACTTGTTGCTCACTTCGTTGAACTGTTCCATATTAACAGCATCTGTAGAATCAACGCCTTTTGCCACGTTGGTAATCTTATTGCCTCCATTGTCGAGACCTGTACTAGACAAGATAACTTTATTGAATGTGATGCTTCCATCCCCCATAGTAAGATTCTTCGCCAATCTAACGTTGAGTGTACCCTTCGCATCATCGGCAACTACGCCAATATTATCTTCTGTTAGAGAATCTGCATCGGTGATACCGCCTGTAATATTCAAGGTATCTGCCAAGTCACGATGAACGACGGTATCGCCATCGCCTTTGAAGTTGAGACCTGCAGTTCCGGCCGCTTTGAGCTGTGCAACATTGACTGCATCTGAGTCGGCACTACCTGCTGCCACATTTGTAATTTGACGGGTATATCCGTTCTGACCAATAGATACAGCCCCCATAACAGATTTCCAAGTTCCTGTTTTATCTGAACTATGTGCTGCACCGGACGCATCATACCCAACTACACCTGCATTTCGGTCTACGATGGAATACGAGCCTAAAGCTACTCCGTTTGTCACATTGGTTACCTGAGTATTATGACCGATTGCTGTGGCATAGTCAGAACCTGTTACCGTTGCGTTATTACCGATTGCAACGGCAAATCTTGAACTATCTAATTTTGCATGAGTGCCGAGGGCTGTGGAATTTTTGGAGTTTTCTCCCACATAGGTCTCATAGCCAATTGCAACGCCGTATTCACTATCAACTTTTTTATATTCGCTAGCGGGATCATTCGCGACTCTCCGTATACCTGACCCGATGGCCACAGAGCCTGAATTATTTGCTTTTGCATAGTCACCAATAGCTACTGAACTCATATCAGCTTCGGCTTGAGTACCACCGGCAAAAGAATACTGCCCTGCATGAGTTGCATATCCGATAGCCGTACCTTGATGACCATCGGCCACACTATTTTGACCAACAGCCAGAGCTCCTCCAGCGCTTGCCGTAGCATCATAATAGGTATCTCCGGCAGAATCCATATCGATGTATTTCAGCCCAATTTGAACACCGGCACCATCTTGTTTAAGTTTAACGCCTCTACCGGCCTGTAAGGTAACGGTATCGCCAGAGGAGATTTTCTTAGGATCTCCTTCTGCAGTCGCAAGGTACGACGAAGAAGCATCAGGGCCTCTACCAACAGCAAGAGTCCAGCCTTTATCCACTTTTGTGCTTATTTCATTGAACTGTTCCATATTAACAGCATCTGTAGAATCAACGCCTTTTGCCACGTTGGTAATCTTATTGCCGCCATTGTCGAGACCGGTATTGGTCAATTTTACGGACGAAACAACCGGATTATCTACGGCGCTTACAGTAGTGCCATCAGCTTTCGTATAGATATTATTGGTAGCATCATAGGTAGCATCGGACAAATCAGAATACCACTTACCATCTTGACCTTGGACCAAGGTGTTTCCGTCAGCGTCTTTCGCTCCCGTAGGTGCAAAGGTAATGCTGCCGTCTCCCATAGTAAGGTTCTTAGCCAATTTAACATTGAGGGTACCCGTCGTATCATCGGCTACGACGCCAATATTACCTTCCGTCAAGGAAGTCGTATCTGTATTACCACCAACAACATTCAAGGTATCTGCCAAGTCACGATGAACAACGGTATCGCCATCGCCTTTGAAATTAAGGCCTGCTACCTCCAGATCTTTCAACTGAGCAACATTGACGGCATCCGTATCTTCACTACCTGCCGCAACTCCCGTAATTTGACGATAGATTCCCTTACTAGTATTACCTACAGAGATAGCCGATTCCGTGGACATATAAGCAGAAAACATATTCCGTAAGTCTGTGCGGGCTTTTAACAGTGCTTGATAATCCGGGTTATTCGTAGATACAATACCACTCAAGGAATTTTCACCGTCATTGTTTTCCTTAATTAGCCGCTGATATTCTTTAATCTTAGCCAGGCTGGCATTATAGGCTGCACTACCTTCAGCATTGGTAGATAGATTTGCCACCTCAGCACTCAGCAAATCCTGATTTTTTTGTCGCTCGCTGATATAAGAACGATATTGAGCTTCTTTTGCTGCCAAGTCAGAATAACTATTAATCGTGGAAACTAATTGATTGTATTCTGCTGTTTTCCCTAGTTTTTCAGCTATAGCCGCTCTCTCCGTCGATCCCAAGGTAGAGAAATATCCGATAGAACCTGCACTTCTATTTGCTAAACTTTCATAACCTAAAGCAACGCCTCCACCGGCATTCGCTACAGCACCTTGACCTAAAGCAATGGAACCGACACTGTTAGCCTCAGTATAACCACCGATAGCAATGGCATCTGTTACCGGAGCTTTTGCACTGAATCCAACGGCAAGGGAGTCGACGCCGTTTGTTAATGTAGAAACACCGATATTAATACTGCGTGTACCATAATTTTTATTTCTTGTACCGATAGCAATATCGGCGGTGGAATTAAGGCCGCTATCGGTAATGACATTGTACCGACCGATAACAATACCTCTCTGGGCAATATTTTCATTACCGTAGACATAGGCATTATTAACTAACTTCTCGGTTACGCTATCACTAGTAGCATCGTAAGACGTGTTCTTTATCGTATTGCCGAAGCCGGTGACAACAAGATTCCAGTTACCGAGACCGGTAGTAATATTATTCGAACCGATGACCGCCGCATCCCTGCTCGACTTATCATCGGGCACACCGGCTTGGTCATTATTTTTATTGGCTGTTTTTTTCGTATTGATAGATACGTAAGAAATCTTATTGTCGTCTACTTTAGTATTCACTGCTTTCAATTGCGCTAAGTTTACAGCATCCGTATCTTGACTGCCTGCCGCTACATTGATAATCTGGCGGGTCATACTATCCGCACTGTTACCAACTGATACAGCGCCATTACCGGAAACCCATTCCGAAGTAAGTGTCCGATATTGTTTACCTGTGTCTATAACGGCCTGTCTTTTGCTTGTATTGCTAGGATCCGCATTATATTCAACTACTGCTGCTTGCCATACATCAAATGCAGCTTTCATTTCAGCGTTTAAGGCAAAAGACTGGCCGGTAGTTGGATTATATCCAAAGATATCCGTCCTCCGATCAGCTACAGAGAATGCGCCTAATCCCACACCGCCGGTAGTATTATTAACCTTAGAACCGGTTCCTAAAGCAAGGCCATAGTTTGAAGTACTTACTCCCGAATAAGCACCAATAGTCGTAGCATACGTAGAACCTTCCGCTTTAGAAAGATGCCCCATTGCCGTAGCATATTGTGACCCGCTGACAGTGGCACCTGTACCTGTTGCTGTAGTATACGCGGAATTCGTCACACTGACGCCGGTTCCCAAAGCAGTTGCGTTTTGCGAACTGCTTACCTTAGCGGAAGCACCCAGCGCGGTTGCATTCGTAGATCCGCTAATATTAGAAGATGCTCCCATAGCCGTAGCATTCACAGACTCATTGACCTTTGAACCGGCACCTATAGCTGTTGACTGTTTCGAACTGGTTACATTAGCAGCCCCCCCTGCAGCGATAGCCTTATCTGAGCTACTCACAATAGCATAACTTCCAAGTGCTGTCCCATATTCAGAACTAGTCACTTCAGCATTAGCCCCAAGTGCATTTGCACCATCAGAGTTTTCTCCCACATACGTTTCATTACCAATAGCAACAGCAAAATCACTATCAATCTTTTTATATCCAGCGGATGGCTTATTAGCGACTTTACGTTTGCCCCCTCCGATAGCAACGGATTTCGTGGTCATCGCCTTCGCATAATTGCCTATTGCTACAGAACTCGTTGTAGCTTCCGCCTCAGTCCCTCCGGCAAAAGAATATTGTCCCGCATAAGTTTTAAAACCTACTGCGGTTCCCTGCTGCCCTTCCGCCACGCTATTTTGACCGATTGCAAGAGATGCTCCACCATTTGCTTTTGCATCATTAAACGGCCAGCCAGCCGGGGCCATATCTAAAAACTTAAGTCCGATTTGTACCTTTGAACCGTCTTGGGTTAATTTGATTCCGCTCCCAGCCTGTAAAGTAACCGTATCTCCAGAACTTATCTTTGTACTCTCTCCTGACGCAGTACCATACTTATCTGTAATTGCATCCGGACCTATCCCGACAGCCAAGGTCCAGCCGTCATATGTTGCAGCAGCTTGAGCCAAAGCCACTCGACTATCCGCAATGGGCCGTTCTTTCGACAACTTAATCGTAAGTGGATCTAAATCCTCATCAGCTACTTCTCCAATATTATCGTTCGTCAGCGATTCTGCGTCCATATTGGAACCAATACCATCCGCCACAGCATTTTCGGATGCTTGTACACTTTGCTCAATAGCAACGCTCTGGTCTGCACCTTCCGTATTCGTGGCTGCCTGGGCAATACCTGTCATGCCAGCACAAAGAGCCGTTACAGCTAAAACAGCCGCAACGGTTTTACCGGAATTCAATTTCATGGATACGGGTTTACTATGACTCTTTGCTATTTCAGAAACTACGATGTAGCAATTCTTCACTTTGCTCCAAATGACTTTGTAAATCCGATTCATATCGCTTGCCTCCTATAAAGTAATGATAAGTTCTTATCCCCTCGTCAAAATTCAGGTGTGGCACTATTTTAAATTTTATCAAAATAATTATTAAATTATAACTTTCATAATCCTAAATACATATATAATAGTAATATAAAAGAAAATTATATAAATTTATGCCTCCCTCCACAAATCAATTTTTCCGCATAAGAACTAGAGTATAACGAATATACCCCAAGTATTGAAAATAATTAACAGTCTATATCCCTATGTTATCATTCTATATATTTATCAAATTTTTGTCAATAAAGTCAATTATATGTGTAATATAAAAATCAAATCGTTTTTATTTATTATTTTTTATGAATTATTCATGAATAATTTTCAGACAAGTCCGTTTAAGTACCCTACGTCAAAAATCATTATTTCAAGCGAGCTCCGTCGTTTCTGTCCTCATGCATCGCTACAATCGGCGATGTTATTTTTATACTTCAATGGGTTTCATCATCAAGCTAAGTTTAAGGCAAAATAAAAAGAGTACCGAAACGCCCTATAATACAGGAATATCGGTACTCCGAAGACCATCTTTCGATGGCTGCAAATCATTATTTAGTTTTACTTAAGGCTTCAACAGCTGCCGTCAAATTTTCAATCTTCTGGTTCTGTGTTTCTAACTGCTGACTCTGTGCTTCGATCTTGCGATCTTGTGCTGCAATCTTATTATTCTGTGCAGTCAGTTGTTCGCTCTGCGATTCAATCTTATTATTCTGAGCGGCAATCTGGTTGCTCTGATCTTCCAATTTACGGTTCTGTTGTTCTACGACGGATTTCAAGTTATTGAGTTCCTGTGACACCGCATCCTGCGACGAATACGTTCTCGTTTCTCCCTGGCCAATACGCAAGGTTACGCCGGCGTTGACCATATTTTCACCGCCGCCATAGGACGAACCGATGCTGACCATGGTATCGTAGTTGAGCCGATAGAACGCGCCGAGAGCAACGGCATTGGCTCCTTTGTAATTACCGACGCCGGCTGAAATTTCCCAGCGGGAAGTCGGATCATAGTCTAACGGATGGAGGGCTGCCAAGGCAGCAGCGCCGGCACCAACTCGATCGACCCGGCGATCAAGACTACCAATGCGGCCATTCATTTCAGTCATCCCAGAATTGATATTGCTGATGGTACTGTCAAACTGCCCTTTGTTGATAGCATCCGTTGACGCTTGTGCATCACCGACATTTTGAATTCTATTGCCGCCCATGCTGACATTGTTGTTTTCGACGGTAATGTTCTTAGACGAATCTTCATTCTTAATCGTCAATCCGCCATTGTTAATCGTCGTGTTTCCCGTCGTGACTGAGCCCGTCGTGAGGGATTCATTAGTGATGACGGTCTTGCTGTCACCGGTCCCGATGGTAACGTTGTCTTTACTGATGGAAACGTTGCCAATGTTGGCTTTTTCCGAAACCGTCAGTTCTTTTGTTGTCACCGTATTCGATGTCACCGAGTTGAGGTCTTTAAGGTCTTTTGCCAACTTGATATCGAAACCGTCCTTATTGGAATTGGTTACGACACCGATATTACCGTCAGATAATTCGCCTGCAGCGCCGCCTTTAAGGTTCATCGATTCACCAAGTTTGACGCTGACTTTACTACCGCTATCACCCACAAATTCACGAGTACCTGAGCCAACAGTATTGCTGATGTTATTAATGGATTCAGATATATCTTTCAGCTGACCTTCAGTAGCTGCGCGGTCTTCGACGATATTGTCCTTATCCCATTTAGTATTATCGAGTCCTGTGACATAGTGGCCGGTTGTACCTTGGCCATTGTCCTGATTCCCGATAACGATGCCGCCATTCTTGGCATCACCGATAACGACCTGGCCCTTCGTACCATCTACTTTTACCTCATTCGCTACGTCGGTATCACTGCCAAAGGTAATGTTATCATTTAAGTCAATGGTATTTTTCTTAACGCCATTAGCATCGGTCGTCGTATGAATCGTAATATTTTTACCGGAAGACAGCGTCCCGTCAGTTACTTTATCGTTCAAAGCTTTAAGCTGAGCGACGTTAACGGCATCCGTATCCAAGGTCCCGGCTGCCACGTTGGTAATCTGACGAGTATAACCTTTTTCACTATTGCCGATGGAAACAGCCGCCAAATTCGATGTCCAAGTTGGGCTATCCTTTTCATCCCGAGTTAATTCTTTACCGCTCGGAATGTATCCTAATACACCGGCTTTAACATTAGTTCTAGAAGACTTACCAAGCGCTACGCTGCCTTCAATATTGGCCCATGTATTATCACCTAATGCTACGGCAAAATCAGCGTTTGCAAAGCTGTTCCGTCCTATCGCTATCGTATACGGATTTGCACCTGAAGCACTATCCCCCAATGATATCGCTGATTCATCGAGGCTCATGGCTAGATATCCAATCGCGATTGAATTCAAGGCCTCCGCATCGGACAAGGGTCCAAGGGCCACCGCATTTATACCGTAGGCCGAAGAAGCAGAGCCTATGGCTAATGCATTAGCCTGACTAGCTCTGGTTGATGCACCAATAGCCATAGCACCATCACCTTCAACAAGTGCCTCAGTACCGATAGCCAATGTATCAGTGCTTCTGGCTTCAGCTTTATAACCGATAGCAAAAGCCGATTTAGCAGAAGCTTTTGAGCTCCACCCTATCGCCGTCGCATACTGACCGTTTGTGTATGCGTTATTCCCCAACGCCAGTGATGAAGCACCTCTAGCAATAGCCGAATCGCCCAAAGCAACGGCAGAATCAGCAAGAGATGATGAGTAAAACCCTATTGCAAGAGAATTCTTTCCATTAGTATTGGCACCTGCACCGACAGCTGTCGCATATTCACCGATTCCCTTTGACAAAAAGCCCAAAGCAACGGCACCCGTAGATGAAGATACAGCCTGTTCACCGATAGCTGTTGAATAAGTTCCTGTGCCTTTAGCGGTATGTCCAAAAGCCAGAGCACCGTTCTTCGTAGCTTCGGCTTTATCACCAATAGCGATCGAATCTTCACCTGTACCTTTGGCTAAATAGCCCAGTGCCACCGACTTTGTAGACGTAGATTGAGCACCAGCCCCAATAGCCGTCGAGTATTCCCCACTACCATTTGATAAAATACCAAATGCAATTGCTCCGGTAGAGGTGGCTGCGGCCTCTTCGCCGATAGCCGTTGAATACGTTCCCGTTCCTCGGGAAGAATGACCAAAAGCCATCGCACCTTCCCGAGTAGCTACAGCCGCTTCACCAATAGCCGTTGAAGATTTTCCTGTCCCTCGAGCGGAATACCCCAAAGCTACAGCATTCTCAGCACTGGCAGTTGCCGTCTCACCAATAGCCGTTGAGTATGTACCCGTACCTTGAGCGGAATGGCCAAAGGCCATGGCACCTTCAGCCGTAGCTTTTGCGCTGTAGCCAATAGCTGTCGAATTCTTTCCCGTAGCATTTGACATAACACCAATCGCGTTTGAAAATATACCTTGCCCCACAGCTTGATAGCCCAAAGCTACAGCCCCTACACCTGCGGCGTTTGACTCAAGCCCCAAAGCAACCGAGTTACTGGCAGCATTAGCGCTGACCCCGAGCGCCATACCATTCATGGTTGCATTAGACAGACTGCCAATAGCAATAGCAGTCCCAAACTCTGCTTTCGCTGTATTCCCGATAGCGATGGAACCATGACCTTCAGCTACTGTGGATGGTCCAATGGCAACTGAGTTACCATCCGCAGCCTGAGCTCCGCCCCCAATCGCAACCGAAGCGCCACCACTCTTTGTATCTTGCCCAACAGCTACAGAATCACGGCTATTCGCGTTAGAATTACTGCCAAAAGCAACACCCAGCCCCGTACCGTCCGTATTATTCTCAGCAGCATTTACAACGCCGGTCATACCGGCACATAGTGCAATGACCGTCAAAGCCGCAACGAGGCTTTGACTCGGACAGGATTTCGTCGTCACGGATTTACTATTCCGTTTGGCAAATTCTGATACAACGACATAGCAGTGCCTTGCTTTATTCCAAATAACCTTGTACATTTTATTCATTTTTAACCGCCCCTTTTACGTCCTCAACAAAGTAATAAATATTCGCCATTTAAAACGGATTGTTAAGACATGATTTCTCTAGTTTTAATTCTATATATATGGTTTAAAATTGTCAACTAGACGTTTTATATTTGACACTCATCATATTTGAATCTCATATTTATTCTCAAATAAACATAAATTTCAAATAAACACTTTACGTAAATTAAGGGATAAAATCCAGTAAATTACTATATTATAAGA